>ERZ761607.363-NODE-363-length-85236-cov-40.634343_pt1 | contig 85236 bp, 74 predicted proteins | sample MGYA00511164_ERZ761607 | MGnify/ENA primary metagenome ERZ761607 (study PRJEB28899, sample SAMN02445080) | bioreactor sludge metagenome | biome: EBPR sludge | place: Australia: Brisbane, Thorneside Wastewater Treatment Plant | collected 2011-06-22 ...
CCCCAGACCCCAGACCCCAGTCCCCAGTCCCCAGTCCCCGGTCCCCGGTCCCCGGTCCCCGGTCCTTGACGCGCAAGGCCCGCCACGTAGACTGCCGGGACGCCGGGCAGTGTTGCTTTCGCCCGGTTTCGCCAAGTGCGCAGGAGGCTGCGCCGGCCATGCGGTCCATCCCGATCTGCATCGGCGCCGGCGCCGGCGGGGGTGGCGGGGATGTCGACGGGCAGGGGTGCCTGTTCCGGAAGCGGAGGCCGTGCGTTCCATATGGCGGATCGGAGGCCCACGGGCAGCGGTACCGGCGGCGATCCGCACGGGCAGGACCTGGCGGGACTCGCCTGGCTGGCGTTCGGCCGCAGCACGGTCGGCGCCGGATCGACCCTGGCGGGCGCGGCGTCCGTGGCGGCCGGCGGCGCCCGGACCGGCGCGCTCGACCTGGACCTCGACGATCCGACGATGGCCGCCTTCGGCGACTACACGCTGCACGCCCGGATCGGCGAGGGCGGCATGGGCGTGGTCTATCGCGCCCACCAGCACTCGCTGGACCGCGAGGTGGCCCTGAAGCTGCTTGCCGCCGGTCCCTGGGCGTCGCCGGGCTTCATCGAGCGCTTCCGCCTGGAGGCGCAGAGCGCCGCGCGGATGCAGCATCCGAACATCGTGAGCATCCACGAGGTCGGCGAGCAGGACGGACTGCCGTACTTCTCGATGACCCTGGTGAACGGCGAATCCCTGGCCGGGCGCCTGCAGCGCGATGGCGCGCTGGACCCCCGTGCGGCGGCGATCCTGCTGCGCACCGTCGCCGAGGCGGTCGACTATGCGCACCGGCTGGGCGTGCTGCACCTCGACCTCAAGCCCGGCAACGTCCTGCTGGACGAGGCCGGCGAACCCCGGGTGGCCGACTTCGGACTCGCCAGGCGCCTGGGCCGGACGCTTGCCGCCGGCCCCGGCGAGGTCTCCGGCACGCCCAGCTACATGGCGCCGGAGCAGACGTTCGGTGGCGTCGAGCTCGGGCCGGCCACCGATGTCTACGGCCTGGGCGCCACGCTGTTCGAGGCGCTCACCGGCCGCCCGCCGTTCGTCGGCGGCAGCGTCCACGACACGCTGGACAAGGTGCGGCAGGACAGCGTCCCGGCCCCGCGCAGCCTGGACCCGCGGATCCCGCGCGACCTGGAGGCCGTCTGCCTGCGTTGCCTGGCCAAGCGGCCCGAGGATCGTTACCCCGATGCGCGTGCGCTGGCCGAGGACCTGGGGCGTTTCCTGGAGGGCCGCGAGGTGCAGGCGCGGCCGCTGGCACGCTGGCAGCGCGCCCTGCGCCTGGTCCGGCGCGAGCCGAGGCTGTCGGCGCTGGCCGCCCTGCTGCTGGCCTCGCTGCTGACCGGCCTGCTCGCCACCGCCCTGCAATGGAACCGCGCCGAGGTCCATGCCGAGCAGGCGCGCGGGCACCTGTGGGGGACGCGCGCGCAGGCCGCCGAGGCGGCCCTGGCGGACGGCGACGGCTTCCGCGGCCTGCGCGCGATGGTCGCCAACCTGGTCGAGATGGAGGCTGCCGGCCGCGACCGAGATGCCGGCATCGAGCGCCAGCGCATCGGCATCCTGCGGGCGAACGCGCCGCACCTGGTCGACCTGCTTCGCCTGGCGCCCGGTACCGCTGTCAGTTCGGTCGCCATCGCACCGGATGCCCGATGCTTCGCGATCGCCGTGCATTCGTCCCTCGGCGAGCGCGAGGTCCGCATGTACGCCGGGGACGGCATCGAACCCCTCTGGCGGACGCCGATCGACGGGCTCAGCCACGCCTCGCCGTTCGCCGACGCGCCGGCCGGCGAGCTGCGTTTCACCGCCGATGGTGCCCGCCTGCTGGTCGGCGCGCTCGGCGTCCCGGTGACGCCGGTCCCGGTCTACTCCGACTCCCTGGCGCTCGATGCCGGAACCGGCGCCGTGCTGATGCCCGAGCGCCTGCCCGAGGGCCATGCCGACATCGTGTTCAGCCCGGACACCCGGCTCGCCCTGCTGCGCGCCCGCAGCGATCCCTCGATCCGCTTTCCCGACCGGGTGCAGGTGCACGAGGTGGCCGGCTGGAAGCCGCTGGGTCCGGTGCGACCGCACACGGCCGCGCAGTGGATGTTCACGCCGGACGGCAGCGGCCTTTTGGCCAGCGCCGATGCGGCCCGCTTCGAGTTCCTGGAGCCCCGGTCGTTCCGGACCCGCTGGACGCTGGCGCTGCCGACGCGCACGCCGGCGCGCGCCTGGCGTTTCGACCACGGCGGCCGGTACCTGGCCCTGGGCCTGACCGACGGCGCCGTCGCCCTGGTGGCGCTGGCCGACGGCCAGGTCCGCTGGCTGCCGCCGGGATCGCCGGCGACGGTGCGCTGGCTGGAGTTCGGCGAGGACGACCGGACCCTGGCCGGCCTCGCCGAGGACGGCACCGCCCTGGTCTGGGAGGTGGCCGCCGGCAGCCTGCGGGTCGCGCCGATCCGCGAGCGCGTCGGCAACCGGATGGGGCGGGTCCGCCTGGTCGGCGACCTGCTGCTGCGGCCCGTCAACAACGAGCTGCGCGCCTGGTCGCTGCCTCCGGCGGCGCCGTTCGACAGCTTCGCCGTGCCGATGCCGGTCCGCCTGTCGACCAGTCGCAACTACATGACCCATGCCTTCGACCTGCATGCCGGCAGCGGCCTGCTGGTCACCGGCGGCAGCGACGGCACGCTGTCGAGATGGCGGATGCCGCCCGGCGGCCTGCTGCCGGCCCAGGCGCCGCCGTTGCCCGCCAATACGCTGCGCTTCGACGGGCATCGGCTGATCGCCGTCGAAGGCGCGTCGGTGCGCATCGTCAGCGCCGACGATGGCCGGCCCCTGGGGCCGGTCGCCCGGCATCCGCAGGCGGTCGGCTTCGCCGAATTCAGCGCCGACGGCACGCGGGTCGTCACCGTGGCGGGCCGCAGCCTGCGCGTGCTGGACGCCTCCGACCTGCGCCCGCTCGGCGATGCCATCGTGCTGCCGGGCACCCCGCTGCGCGCCGAGATGGCGGGCGAGGCCGCCGTGCTGGCGCTCACCACCGGCGACCGGGTCGATGGTCGCTACCACGAGCGGATCTGGACCCTGGACATCGACCAGGCGCGGCTGCGCGCGCCGGCACCCGTGGTGCCCGGGCCGCTGCACCTGTTCAGCCTGGATCCGCGCGGGCGCTTCGCGATCACCCGCCCGGGTTCGGCGATCGCCGGCGAGCCGGCGCTGCGGATCGTCGATCTGGGCGGCTGGACCGGCGACTGCCGGCAGATGGATCCGCCCGACGGGCGCGGCGTCCTCGGCGCCGCGGTGGTCGCCGGCGACGGCGTCCGCGGCTGGCTGCGCTGGGCCTTGCCGGACCGGCGTTCGCTGCTGAGCCAGGTCGACCTGCGCAGCTGCGAGGTGCTGCAGGAGGCCATCCTGCCGTCGGTCGGCTACGACCCGCACCTGGTCGCCATCGGGCAGGGCGTGGCGGCGCAGCGGCTGGTCGCCGACGCCATCAGCCTGGTCGGTGCCGACGGCCGTCGCCGCGACCTGCCCGGCCTGGGCAGCGGCGAGACCATCCACGAGTTCGCGGTCAGCGCCGATGGCCAGCGCGCCGCCCAGGCCACCCGCAATGCCGTGCAGGTGCTCGACCTGGGCAGCGGACGGCGGCTGAGCTCGCTGCTGCCGCAGCCCCTGGCCGGCAACGACGCCATCGTGCAGCTGGCCTTCTCGCCGGCCGCTGATCGTCTGCTTGCCCGCAGCATCCGCGGCCGCTGGCTGGTCTGGCACCTGCCCACCGACCCGAGCCCGGGCGATGCGCTGTCCGGACTGGCCGGACTGCTCGATCCGGCCGGCGAGCCGCGCGATCCTTCCCTGCACGGCGTGCCGGATCGGGTGGTTCGCCTGGACGCCGGCGAGCCCGGTCCGCGCCCGCCCGGCGACCGCGCTGCCCTGACCGGGGTCGTGCTGCCAGCCGCTGCCGGGGACGCGCCGGACGCGCGTTTCCTGCCGCTGGACCTGGCGGCCGAGGTCAACCTGCCGATCGGCGGTCCCGGCCCCTCCGGCGCCTACACGCCGGGCGACCTGGTCACCCTCGCGCCCGGCCTGCACCGCCTGGGCGGCATCGATTTCCTGATCGCCGGCGGCGTCCAGCTCAGCGGTGGCGGCCCGGCGATCAGCATCCATCCGACCCACCCGGAGACCGGCGTGGTGCCGGTGCCCGGGATCCGCGCCCGACGTGTCCATGCCCTGGTCATGCAGCTGGTCCCGGTGTCGCCGCGGCAGCCGCCGCGCCGCTTCGTCGAGCTCGTGCTGAGCGAGGCCGGTGGCCGGACGCGCTCGCTGGAGATCCTGCTCGGCCGCGACGTCACCACCTGGACGATGGACAGCGCCGTGGTGCCCGGCGCCCGGCTGGGCTGGGTCGGCGTGTTCCCGTCCGCGCTGCGCGAAGGCCATGGCGCGGTGAGCCATACCGGCGGCCATGTCTACCTGGCCAGCCTCGACGTGCCGCCGGACGCAGGCCCCCTGCAGGGCCTGCGCCTGCGCGCGGGGCAGGGCTCGATGGAGGCGCCCCTGATCTATGCCGTCACCCTGGAGGTCGAAGATGCAGCGCAGGCACAGGCGGACACCGGGGGTCCCTGAGGCCGGGCCGGCGCCGGGCCGGGTCGCGTCGCGGGCAGCCGCGCTGCTGGCGATCCTGCTGGGGCCCGCCGCGGGCATCGCCGGGGACGGCGGCAGCGGGCAGCCGGGGGAACAGGCGCTGCGGGCCGTGCTGGACCGGGTCGAGGTGGTCGGCTCGCGCATCCGCGGCGTGGACCGGGAGACCTGGAAGCCGGTCCTGGCGCTCGAGCGCATCGACCTCGAGCGCAGCGGCATGCTCTCGGTGGGCGAGGTCCTGCAGAGCCTGACCGTCCATGGCGCGGCCCTCAACCCTGCGGTCAACAACGGCGGCGACGGCAGCACCCGCATCGACCTGCGCAACCTCGGGGAACAGCGCACCCTGGTGCTGGTCGACGGCCGGCGCTGGATCACCGGCATCGATGGCGCGGTCGACCTCGGTTCCATCCCGCTGGCGATCGTCGAGCGCATCGAGATCCTCAAGGGCGGCGCCTCCGCCGTGTACGGCTCCGATGCCGTGGCCGGCGTGGTCAGCGTGACCACACGCCGGCAGGTCCGGGGCCGGCAGGCGCGCCTGCAGCTCGGCGCCTTCGGGCAGGGCGACGGGGAGTCCGCCGCCGTCGAGCTGGCCAGCGGCTGGACCGCCGCGGGCTGGGACGGCAGCGTCAGCCTGGCCCACCAGCGCCAGGAGCCGGTCTACGCCCGGGATCGCGCGATCTCGTCCCGGCCGGTCGCCGGGCTGCCCGCCAACGACGTGTTCGCCGGCGCCAGTCCCGCCTCGCCGTTCGGCCTGTTCGGCTTCGGCCTGCGCGGGGTATGCCCGTTCGACCCGGCCGGCAACTATCCCGGCAACGGCCTGTGCAGCGCGCCCGATGGCCGGCCGCCGCCCCTGAACCGGACCACCTACGCGCCGGAGACCGGGGGCTACCGGCTGTTCGATCCCCGTCGCGACGGCTACAACTTCGCGCTGGAGAACTACCTGCTGACGCCGCACGAGCGCACCGCCGCGTTCCTGAACGCCCGCCGCGAAGTCGGGGAAACCGTGGCCGCCGACCTGCAGGTCCTGGTCAACGGCCGCCGTTCCGCGCAGGAGCTGGCGCCGAGCCCGATCATGCTGGGCGCGGCCCTGCCCGGCGCCAGCAACCTGACCATTCCTGCCGACCACGTCCACAACCCGTTCGGCCAGCCGGTCACCGGCCTGGTGCTGCGCCCCGGCGGCGCCCTGCGCCGTTTCGAGCAGGACGCGCGGACCTACCACCTGGCCGGCGGCCTGAGCGGCATCCTGCAGCCCGGCAACCGGCTGTTCGGCTGGCGGCTCGATGCCCTGCTGTCCCGGCAGACCCTCGATGTCGACAGCGAGGGCCTGCTCGACGCCGGTCGCCTGCGCCTGGCCCTGGGCCCCTCCTTCCGCGATGCCGCCGGCATCGCGCGCTGCGGCACCCCGGCGGCGACCGTGCCGGGCTGCGTGCCGCTGGATCCGTTCCGCGGTCCGCAGGGGCTGACCCCGGAGATGCTCGACTACCTCTATTACGGCGGCCGCGACGAGACCCGCACCGACGCCCGCCAGCTCCGGCTGCACCTCGACGGCGACCTGCTGGAACTGCCGGCGGGGACGCTGGGCTTCGCGCTCGGCCACGAATACCGGCGGGACAGCGGCCGCAGCCGCCTCGACCCGCGCCGCGTCGCCCTGCAGGGCATCGTCGACACCTCGTTCGGCGGGCGCCTGGCCGCGCACGAGTCCTATCTCGAGCTGTCCGCGCCCCTGCTGGCGGGCGCCCGGCCGGAGCCGCTGCTCGAGGCCAGCCTGGCGCTGCGCCACTCGCGCTACGACAGCTTCGGATCGACCAGCAAGCTGGAGGCCGGCCTGCGCTGGACGCCGACCGAACGGCTGATGCTGCGCGCCAGCCACGCCGGCGGCTTCCGCGCGCCGATCGTTTCCGAACTGTACTTCCCTGCCGGCGAGGGTTTCGCCGGCCTGATCGACGACCCCTGCAACGCGGCCAACCGGCCCGGCCCCACCCAGCGCGCCAATTGCGCGGCCGATGGCGTACCGGGTGGCGAGTACGTCCCGAACGGCGTGCTGTTCACCGTGCTCGACGGCGGCAATCCGGCGCTGCAGCCGGAGAACGCGCGCAGCTTCGGGCTGGGCATGGTCTGGAGTCCGGTCTGGTCGCCCGGACTGGACATCGCCCTGGACTGGTATCGCCTGCGCATCGACGACGCCATCGCCCGTCCCGGCCATCTCGAGCTGCTGCGCTTCTGCGCCGATGCCGGCGTGCCCGAGGCCTGCGCCCGGACCCGGCGCGACGCCAGCGGCGAGCTTCTGGCGGTCGATGCCCGCCGGCTCAACTCCGGCCGGCTGGAGGTCGAGGGCTGGGACCTCGGCGTGAAGCACCTGTCGGAGACCCGCGCCGGCCGCATCACGCTGGCCTGGGACGTCGCCTACGGCGTGCGCCATCGCTTCGAGGTGCCGCGCGGCTCCGGCGTGCGCTCCAACCTCGGCGTCCTGCGCCCCTGGGAGCCTGGCTTCCGCCTGCGTTCCAACCTGCAGCTCGGCTGGCAACGGCAGGCCTGGTCCGCGGTCGCGATCGCCCGCCACTACTCCGGCCTGAAGGAGGCCTGCGTCAACCCGGTCCAGTTCGGCCGGCCCGACCTGTGCTCGGATCCCGGCACCCCCAGCCCCGTCGCGGCGGCCTTTCCGCTCAACCGGATCGGTTCGGCGACCTACCTGGACGTGCAGGCAGGCTGGCAGGCACCCTGGTCGGGCCAGGTGGTGGTGGGCTTGCGCAATGCCCTGGATCGCGATCCGCCGCGTTCCTACTCGGCGTTCGCCAACAGCTTCGACCCGGCGTACCCGCTGCCCGGGCGCCAGGCGTACCTGCGCCTGGTCCAGCACTGGTAGGCGCGCGCAGCGCCCGGGTCCCGCGACCCACCCCCGGCAGCCGGCACCTGCTGCGAGCCCCCGCGTCGCCCCGGCGGCAACGGCGGTCGTGGCAGGAAGGTCGCCGGGAATGCCGGTGGGCCCGGACATCACGACAGGACGCCGCAGCGGCCGCCGATTCCCCCGCCACGGCACGGTCCGCTCCCGCCGGCGGGTTCGTCGTCGCGTCCGCTGTGCCCGCTACGTGCAACGGTCCGCTGCCCGCATCACGAGGCGATCCCGATGGTCTCGTGCCGCGTCCTCGCCATGGGTCCGGGCTAGACTGGACGCGGCCGGTCCGTCAGCGCGCACCGCGCGCCGGCGGCGGCGGGCCGCGCCGGAGGGGCGCATTGCAGGGCAGGGAGAGGATGATTCTTCGCTTCGCCGAATTCACCCTGGACGATGGCGCCGGCCTGCTGTCCGGGCCGGACGGGCCGATTGCACTGCGGCCCAGGAGTTTCGCCCTGCTGAAGGTGCTGGTCGAGCGCGCGCCGGACCTGGTCGGGCACGACCAGCTGATCGATGCCGTCTGGGGCCACGATGCGCTGTCGCCGAACGTGCTGCCGCAGACCATCAGCGAAATTCGCCAGGCCCTGGGCGACAGCGCGCAGGCGCCGCGCCTGATCGGCACCCAGCACCGGCGCGGCTACCGGCTGCTGGTGCCGGTCGAGCGTCTGGAGGCCGCCGCCCCGCAGTCCGCCTCCGTGCCGGCACCGCATCCTGTGGCCGACCCGGCACCGGCCACAGGACAGGCCCGAGCCGTCGCTCCGCGGCTGGTGCATGGCCTGCTGGCGCTGGCCGGCGCGATCGCCTTGGCCGCCTTGCTGGCGCTTGGGCGCTCCGGGCCCGGGCAGGCGCCGCAGCTCGCCCAGGGGCGTCCGGCACTGGCGCTGCTGGCGCGCGCGGCCGATGGCGAGGCCGACTGGCTGCGCGCTGCCGGCAGCAGCCTGCTCACCGTGGCCCTGGCCGCCGACGATCGCCTGCAGCTGCTGCGCGGCGACGGCCGCGACGGCGATCCGGGCGGCAGCGATGCCCGCTGGCAGGCCTGGCTCCGCGATGTGCTGGGCGCCCGGCACGCCCTGGACGTCACCTGGTCGCTGGCCGGCGACGAGGTGGCCCTGGCCTGGTCCTTGCTGGACCTGGACGACGGCCGGGTGCAGGCCGCCGGCCAGGCGCGCGACCGCGACCTGGCCGCCGCCTGCCGGCTGGCCGCCCGCGAGGTCCGCGACGCCCTGCGCCTGATCGAGTCCGATCCGGCCTGGCTGGCGGGGCTGCCGCAGGCGGCAGGCGCGCGCCAGGCCTACTATCGCGGACTGGCCGCCCTGGCCGGAGGCGAGCCCGGACGCGCGGTCGCCGATCTTTCCCTGGCGGTCGCCGATACCCGCGCCGGGGTCCGCGTCCGACTGGCCCTGGCCACGGCCCTGCGCCAGGCCGGCGACCTGCAGCAGGCGCGCGAGCAGTTCCAGCAGGTGCTGGCTCAGCCGGAATCGCTGAGCGTCGGCGAGCGCCTGCGCGCGGAGGCCGAAGCCGCCCTGGCGGCGCAGCGCCCGGGCGACGCGGTGCAGGCGCTGGCGGCCCTGCAGCGCCTGCTGCCGGACGACCGCGAAGTGGCCTTCGCGCTGGCCGATGCGCAACTGCAGGCGCGCCGGCCGGAGGCCGCGGCCGGCAGCCTGGCGACCCTGGACACCCTGGCCAGCGGCGAGGGCGAGGATCCACGCTGGCACCTGCTGCGCGCGCGCCTGCATCTGCTGGAACACCGGCGAGCCGAGGCGATCGCGTCGGCGCAACGCGCGCTGGCGCTGGCCCAGGCGCTCGGACTGTCCAGCCAGGCGACCCAGGCCAGCATCGACCTGGCGCAGATGGCACGTGCCGACGGCGACCTGGCGGGTGCCCGCGGGCGCCTGCAGGCGGTGCTCGAGCACGGGGCGGCTTCGCCCGACCTGATCGACGAGGCGCGTCTGCAGCTGGGCGGCGTGCTGCGCGACCTCGGCGACTTCGAGGCCTCAGCGTCGTTGCTGGCGCAGGCCCGCGAGGGCTTCGCCGGGCGCGGCGACCGCGCCGGCGACCTGCGCGCCGCCATCGAGCTGCACATCATCGAAAGCGAACGCAGCCGCAGCGATGGGGCGATGGCCGCGCTGAGGGCGCTGGAACCGGAGATCGCGGCGCTCGGCGACGCCCGGCTGGCGGCGCGCTGGCACAACACCCTGGGCATGCAGGCGCTGCGCAACGGCCAGGTCGAGCCGGCCGAGCAGCATCTGGAACAGGCCGCCGGCCTGGCCCGGCGCGGCGGGCTGCCGGCGGTCGAGGCCGGCGCCTGGGGCAACCTGGGCCAGGTGCGTGCCCGGCAGCGTCGCCTCCCCGAGGCCGAGGCCTACTGGGAGCGCGCCCTGGAAGTGTTCCACGACAGCGGCGACCGCATGGGCGAGGCGATCACCCTGGGCAACCTGGCCGCCGCCGCCTCGGCCCAGGGTCGCCTGCCGCGCAGCCGCGACCTCAACCGCCGCGCCCTGGTCCTGCTGCGCACGCTCGATGCCCGTCAGCACCTGGCGCGCACCGCCTACAACCTCGGCCTGGTGCTGGAGCGCGAGGGCGAGATCGCGCAGGCCGAAGCGTTGTTCGAGGAGGCCGCGACCGCCTACGCCGAAGGCGCCGCCGGCGATCCGCTGGCCAGCGCCGCCGCGGCGCTGGCGCGGGTCCGCCTGGCGCGCGGCGATCCTGCCGGCGCCGGCCAGGCGCTCGACGCGGCCCAGGCGAACCTGGGCGAAGGCGCCGGTGCGCTGGCGCGCTCCCACCTGCTGGCGCAGCGCGGCCAGCTCGCGGGCGCGGCGGGGCGCCGCGACCAGGCACGGCGGCTGCATCAGGAGGCCCTGGCGCTGCGCCGCGAGGAGGCGCGCCCGGGCTGGGCCGAACTCAGCGAGCTGGACCTGCTGGCGCTCGACCTCGATGCCGGCGAAGCACCGGGCGATCACGACCGGGTCCGCGCCGCCGCCGAGCGCATCGCCGAGCGCCTGGCCCGCCAGGGCGATATCCGCGCCGGGGTGCGCGCCCGCCTGCTCGAGGCCGAGGCCCTGCTTCGCCAGGGCCAGGGCGCCGCTGTCGTGGCCCTGGTCGAGACCGGACGGCAGCGACTGGCCGAGGAGCCGGACGCAGCGCTTTCCCTGGCCCTGGACCGGCTCCGGGTACTGGCCGCCGGCGAGCGCGGCTCGTCGCGAACGGCGCGGCTGGCCGGCCTGGCCGAGGAAGCCGAGGCCCTGGGCCTGGTGCTGCTGGCCCTGCGCTGCCGGCTCGACGCGCATCCCGAAGATCCCGCCCTGGTCGCCCGGGTGCGTGGGCTGGGACTGGCCGGGTTGCTCGCCGGCCCCTGAGACGGTTCCCGGCAAGGCGAAGCCGATCAGGCACTTGCCGCCGCGAAGCCCGCGCCGCGCCGTGACTCGAAGGAATCCCTGAGGGTTTCCCGAGACCTCCCATACGTCTTGCCGGCCATGGCGGGACATCGTGCCTGGCAGTCGCGCCGACTGCCGGCGCGCCCCACGGGAGGGCTTAGACCATGCGCAGGGCGATCCACCGGCTGATCCGCGGGCTTGCGCCCCTGGCCATCCTGGCGGCGCCGCCGGCGCCGGCCGCGACCTTGCTGGTCAGCCCCGGCGAGGTGGCGGTCGCCGCCAACGGCCTGTGCAGCCTGATCGAGGCGATCGAGAACGCGCAGGCCGACGCCGCCGTCCACGACGACTGCCCGGCAGGCGACGGCCCCGACCTGATCCAGCTTCCCGGCGGCGTCGACTACGTCCTGACCACGCCGCGGGTTCCTGGCAGCGGCGGTGCGCCGGCGACCGGATTGCCGGAGATCACCACGGTGCTGGCGATCCGTGGCAACCAGGCGGTGATCCGGCGCAGCGAGGCACCGGGGACTCCGCCGTTCCGGCTGCTGGCGGCGCTGGAGGCCGACCTCCACCTGGACGGCCTCAGCCTGCGCGGCGGCCGGATCGGTCCGCACCCTCTGCTGGGCGGTGCCGCCGTGTACCAGCGCGGCGGTCGCCTGGTCGCCGAGCGCGTGCGCTTCGAGGACAACGCGATCACCGGGCCCGGGCGTGGCGGTGCCCTGCTGGTCGACGGCATCGCGGCACTGCCGCGCACGCAGACGATCCTGCGCGACTGCCGCTTCGCCGACAACGCGGTACAGTCCGACGCCGCAACCTCGGCGTTGGGCGGCGGCGCGATAAGCGTCGATGCCGGCACGCTCGGCATCGAACGCTGCGCCTTCGTCGACAACCGCGCCGGCCCCCTGCAGGCCGGGCCGACCAGCGCCGGCGGCGTCGGCGGCGCCCTGCATGCCACCGGGATCCTGGCGGCGCCCGGCATCGACGACACCGAGGTGTTCATCGGCCACAGCACGTTCTCCGGCAACGTCGCGCGCCAGGGCGGCGCGATCGCCGTCACCGTCCCGACCGCGGGCGTGTCGGTGCTGGTGGCGCTGGACTACGCGACGGTCACCGGCAACCGTGCCGTCGGTGGCACCGGCGCCGGCCTGTGGGGCAGCGGTGCCGGCCTGGTGCAGTTCGCCTACGGCAGCAGCGTGGTGCACGGCAACGGCACTTCGGCCGCGGCGCGCGACTGCCTGGCCGCCAGCGCCGGCGTCGGGTTCCAGAGCCTGGGCCGCAACCTGCTGGACCCGGACGACCTGTGCCCGTTCGACGACGAGCTGGACATCCTGGACGCGAACCTGGGCATCCACCTCGAACCCGATCGCATCGACGACGCGCATGCGCCGCGCGTCGGTGGCGCCCTGGTCAACGCCAGCGGCCTGGGCTGCGTTCCCGGCGCCACCCGCGACCAGAAGCGCCGGCTGCGCGCCAACGGGCCGGGGCAGGGCGGCAACGCCTGCGAGATCGGCGCCGTCGAGCTTTACGGCGACGACGGCAGCGACCGCATCTTCGCCAACGGCTTCCAGCCCTGATCGGGCCGTCCGTCCCAGCAAACACGCACGGCCAGGGAGGCCATCCATGAACCACCTCATCATCCGACGTCTGTACCTGCTCGCCGCCCTCGTCCTGTCGCCACCGGCCTGGGCACAGGTCCTGGACACCGGCTTCGATCCCGACGCCAACGGTCCGGTCCGGGCGATCGCGGTCGCCGGCGACGGCCGCCTGCTGATCGCCGGCGGCTTCACGCAGGTCGGCGGCCAGACGCGCAACCGGCTGGCACGACTGCGCAACGACGGCGCGGTGGACGCCTCGATGGCGGCCAGCGTCGACAACGGCGCGGTGCGTGCCGTGCTGGTCGACCATGTCGGCGACTACGTGGTCGCTGGCGGCTTCACCACGGTCAACGGCAGCACCCGCAACCGCGTTGCCCGGCTCACGCCGCTCGGGCAGCTCGACGCCGGCTTCAACCCGAACGCCAACGACGTCGTCCATGCCCTGCTGGAAGTGCCGGCATCCAAGGCCCTGTACCTGGCCGGCGCCTTCACCCAGGTCGGCGGCCAGCCGCGCAGCCGGGTCGCGCGGGTGCTCGAGAACGGCAGCCTCGATGCCGGCTTCGCGCCGCCGGCGTTCACCGGCACGGCGCAGGCCCTGGCCTTGCAGCCGGACGGCCGCCTGGTGGTCGGCGGCAGCCTGGCCTTGGCGGCGGTGCCGGGATCGGGCAGCCGCGTGTACCGGCTGAACGCCAATGGCACCCTCGACACCGGATTCGTGGTCAACGTCGGCATCTCCGGCATCGCCGTGGCCAGCGTCAACGCGGTGGCGGTGCAGGCCGACGGCGGCATCCTGATCGCCGGCGAGTTCACCAGCGTCAACGGCCAGCCGCGCAGCCGGGTCGCCCGGCTGCTGCCCGACGGCTCCCTGGATGCCAGCTTCGTGCCGCCGGCGGTCAACGACACCGTGCACAGCCTGGTGCTGCAGCCGGACGGCCGCGCCGTGATCGGCGGCGACTTCACCGGCCTGTCGCTGCGCAACCGGATCGCACGGCTCAACCACGACGGCAGCCTGGACGGCGGCTTCGCCGGACTGGTCGATCCCGATGCCGCGGTGCTGGCGCTGGCGGTGCGCAACGACGGTAGCGTCGCGATCGGCGGCAGCTTCACCGGGATCTCGGGCATCGACCGCAACCGGGCCGCCGTGCTCGACCAGCGCGGTGCGCCGGACAACGGCATGCAGACGGCCAATGGCGTCGACGCCGCGGTGGAGGCGGTGGCCTTGCAGGCCGACGACCGCATCGTCCTCGCCGGCCGCTTCACCCAGGTCGGAGGCCAGCCCCGCAACCGCCTGGCGCGCCTGCTGCCCGGCGGTGGCCTGGACCTGGCCTTCGATCCGTCGGCGAACAGCGACGTCTACGCAGTCCATGTGCTGCCCGACCGCAAGCTGCTGGTGGCCGGCAGCTTCAGCAACGTCGGCGGCGGCAATCGCAGCCGGATCGCGAGGCTGCATCCGGACGGCAACCTGGACACCAGCTTCGGCGCCGGTGCGGTCGACGGCTTCGTCCGCGTCGTGGTCGTGCAGCCTGACGGCCGCATCCTCATCGGCGGCTCGTTCCAGACCGTTGGCGGCCAGCCCCGGCGCGGCCTGGCGCGCCTGCTCGCCGACGGCGCCGTCGACCCGGCGTTCACCGCCACCGATGTCGACGGCGTGGTCCGGGCCCTGGTCCGGCAGGCCAACGGCAACATCCTTATCGGCGGCGAGTTCGACCTGGTCGGCGGCTTCGCGCGCAGCAACCTGGCCCAGGTCGGGCCCAATGGCGGCGTCACCGGCAATTTCCTGGCCGGAAGCAACGGCCCGGTCTGGGCACTGGCACAGATGCGCAGCGGCACGGTGCTTGCGGGCGGCAGCTTCACCAGCATCCAGGGCGTGGCGCGCACCAACCTGGCGGCGATGGGGGCCTCCGGCGCCGTGATCGCCACCTACGACCCCAGCCCCAACAACGGCACCGTCCATGTCGTGCTGCCGCTGTCGAATGGCCAGGTGGTGATCGGTGGCGGCTTCCTGGGGATCGGCGGCACCATCGTGCACCGGCTGGCGCTGATCTCGGCAGGCGGCTCGCTGCTGGGCATCAACCCCAACGTCAATGGCGGCCAGGTGCTGACCGGTGCCGTGCAGCCCGATGGCCGGATCCTCTTCGCCGGCGCGTTCACCAGCGCTTTGGGCCAGCCGCGCGGCGGCATCGCGCGGCTGGCGTCGATCGCCGCGACCACCCGCGAGATCGAATGGCAGCCCGGCGCGGGCCAGGTCGACTGGCGCCTCGGCAGTTTCGACAACGGCCTGGTGCCCGCGGCAGCCCCGTCGCTGCTGATCTCGGCCACCTGCTGCGACCCGGCCGGATTCGAGCCGGTGCCGGGCGGCGCGACCATGCAGGCGGTCGCTGGCGGCTGGCGGCTGACCGGCTTCCCCGACCTGCCGGGCACCTTCTACCTGCGCGTGCGCGCGCCGGCCGGCGATGGCAAGGGGGCCGGCACCGGCCTGTACGAGACGCCGATCCGGCAGTTCTGGGGCGGAGAGGACGATGACACCATCTTCCGCAACGGCTTCCAGTAGGCGCCCGCACGGGCACGCGCGGGGCCTGCCCGCGATGCTGGGCTGCGCCCTGCTGGGCCTGGCCGGTTGCGGCGCCCCCGGCGGCTACGACACGACGCTGCCGCCGCCCTCGGGCGACGAGCCGGTGGCACGGGCCCTGCCCCTGCAGGTCGGCGGCGAGGTGCGGCGCATCGAGCCGGTGCTGGCGGCCGATGGCGGGGTGCAGGGCGTGCGCGCCCGCTACGGCACGCTGGCGACCATCGAATTGCTGCGCGCCCCGGAGCCGGCGGCCCGTCGTGCCTGGTTCGACGATCGGCTCGGGCCGCGGCTTGCCGTCCTGGGCGTGCACCGGCCCCGCCTGGCCGACCGCCGCTGGCAGGCCGCCGGTGCCGACGGCACGCGGCTGCTGGCCTGGCAGAACCAGGACTGGCTGTTCCTGGTCGAGGCCGCCAGCGGCGCGCTGTTCGACGAAGCGGTCGGGCAACTGCCCTGGATCGCGCCGGTCGGACGCGGCCGGCCACCAGCCCAGGGTCGCGCCGACCGCGACCCGACCCCGGCGTTTTCCGTCTTCGGCCAAGGAGCCCTGTGATGAACCTGTTCCGCATGCGTCGCTGCCGGCTGCTTGCCGGCCTGATCGTGCTGCCCCTGGCGGCGTCCGCGACGCCCATGGCGCTCTCGCTCGATGCCGACTTCCAGGACCAGCCGGTCGACCAGCCGATCGGCCTGGGCGGCGCCGCCGCCGGCCAGCCGGTGTCGGTGTCAGACCTGCTGTCGGCCGTGGTGCGCGACACGCCGATGGTCAGCCGCAGCCTGGAGCTGGCCTGGGCGGCCCCGTCGTCGACCGCTTCCTTCGTGCGTTTCGAGCTGCCCGACGGCGTCGAAGTCACCGACGGCGAGCTCCTGATCGAGTTCGAGCTGTTGCCGCAGACCGCCACCACGCACCTGGTCGCGATCCGCGAAGCCGGAACCTCCGCCCGCAATTTCGGCGGCCTCAGGCTGAATTCCAGCGGCCAGATGCAGGTCGGCGACGGCGCCGGCTTCGTGCTGGTGCCGGGCGGCTGGAGCGCCGGGACCACGTTGCGCCCCTGGTTCCTGTACGACCTGGACGCCCGCGTCTGGAGCTTCGGGATCGGCGACCAGACCGTCCTGGTCGACCGGCCTTTGTCGCCGCCGGCCGACGGCCGTGGCATCGGTTCCTTGTCGTTCGGCCTGGACTTCAACTCGCCGCCGGAATCGAAGCTGAGCATCGACTCCATCCAGATCGGCCGGCCCGTCGTGGATGCGATGTTCGCCGACGGTTTCGAGCAATAGCAGGTGCCCTGTTGCCGCAGGACAGCATGCATCGCCCCGGGTTGCCTGTCTGGCCCTGTGCCCGCCTCGTGCGCAGCCGCGTGGGGCAGGTTCCGGTAGGTTCCCGAAGGCGATTCGGGCCATGCCCGCCGGCCGGTCACTCCAGCCGCACGCGCAGCAGGGCGATGGACTCGCCGAGGTTGGCGGCGGTGACGAACAGGCGCAGGTGGTGGGCGCAGTGCGCGTGCTGGACGATGCCCTGCGGATGCACCACCGGGACATCGGAGAAGAAGGCGCCGCCGGCGAAGGCTGCAGCGCTCGATGCGGAGGCGAGCTGTACGGTGCTGACGGCCCCGTCGTCGTCGGTGCAGCGGCGCCACAGGCTGACTGCCAGGCTTGCCGTGGGGTGGCTGTCGACGCCCCAGACATCCATCCAGGACAGTCGGCGATCCTCGGGAAGGTCGACGTTCGCGATGGCGTTGAGCGCGCCGGCACCGCTCAGGGCGAACATCAGCTCGCCGCGCGTGGAGTAGCCGTGGTTCGAGTTGACGTTGTGGAACTGGGAGGCCTGCACGCTGACCCAGCGTCCGGTGTTGACGGTCGGGTTGAACGCAGTCTGCTCGTGCTGGCGGACCCGATCCGCCCGCTCGCCGGGCGTGGCCGCGCGCGCCTCGGCCAGCAGCCACAGATCGATGCCCGGTTCCGCGCCCCAGGCGGCGCGTTCGTCCGGGTCGGTGACCAGGCGGTGGGTCGGGGCCGGCGGGTCGGCCAGCACCGGGGGGCAGGCCAGGCAGGCAAGCAGGAGCGGGCGCAGCGTGCGGGTCATGGATGCGGGCTCCGGTCAGGGCGTCGCGGGAAACCGCGATCGGAAGATCCGGTCGCGCACGCGCGAGGTCACGCGCACCTTGTCCAGGATCCAGCGGCTGGAACACGGCGTGGCGTCCAGCGCGAACGCAGCCTCGAGCCAGAACCGGCAGTCCTCGGCGGGCACCCCGGGATCGGTCACGGCGATGGTCACCCGTTGCGAGCCGGCCGTGCCCGGCAGGGTGAGGGCATTCAGGGTCTGGGTGACCGGCAGCAGCTGCTGCCCGGACAGGCACGACACCCGGACGCGCAGCTCCAGGCTGGGCGCGCCGCTGAACGCGGTGGTCCAGACATCGACCGCCACCGGTCCGCTGTCGTCGGGCAGGGAGAAGGGGTAGCGGACGCGGTGCGGGGTAACGCGCACCGCAAGGTTGCCGCAGCTGTAGGAGGTCTCGCCGGACGAGAGGTCCGTGGACAGGGCAGGGAACCCGGCCCGGGCAATGGTCGTCCGGAAGTCGTTCGCCGGCGCGGTGCCGCCGGCTGGCGCGTCGGTGGCAGGCGCGGCACCGGCCAACAGCAGGAGGCCGGACGCCAGCCACCTCGCGTTGCCTGCCGGGCGCAGGCGGAAGTTCGCGCGCCGCATCATCGCTGGTACCTCACACGCACCTTGCGCACCGCCAGCGAGCCGCCGCCGGCGCACAGCGGCGCGAACTGCGCGCGCACCCAGTAGGTGCAATCGCGGCTGTCGACCACCGGCGCCGGGTCCAGCGCCAGCGCCTGGGTGTAGTGCAGCGGCGAACCGACGCTTTCCAGCTGGCCCAGGACGGTATTCACCGGCGTTGCGGCGGGCAGCAGGTTGGGCAGGCAGCTCTCCACCAGGCTGACCCGCAGGCCGTGGCTGGGCAGGTCATCGGTGCCCCAGACCCGCATCTCCAGCAACTGGGCGCCGTCGGGCAGGGCCAGGCGGGCCTCGGCGACGCTGATGGCACCGCTGCACCACAGGGCCCCGCTGTCCAGCGAGGAGGAGAACTCGAACGGCGTGCGGTCGCCGCGGAACTCGAGGCCCAGGACCGACACCGACCCGGCCGGGCCGGCTGCCCCGGTTGCCGCCTCCGGCACCCCGGCGAGGGCCGGGCCCGCGCCGGCGATGCCGATCGCCAACGCAAGCGCGAGGTGGGCCGCAGCGGACAGGGTGAGGCGGCCAAAGGGCGGCCGGTCCACGCCATGCCGCGGTCCGTCTCGGGTAGTGCTGTGGGAGAGCGTGGACATGGCGGTCACCGGGTGGGTGGATGGGGGCGGCCGCGCAGGCGGCCTGGCTTTTCCTGTCCTACCGGATCGGTGGCGGGCGATTACGGCGCCCGGCCACGATTCGCAGGTGGCCAGTCACCCGTGCATCGGTGGGCGCATGCCATGTCCTTGATCCGGATCGGGTTGCCGCGCCCGGCGGGCATCCGGCCAGCGCGCCGGACGCCGTCACCAGCGCCCGTACGTCAGCAGTCGCCACGCCCGCCGCCAGGCGCGCGACCCTCCATCGGGGGCGCCACCCCCGCGCTGCGCCGCCCTTCGGCGCCTCCGGAATTCCTCCATGGTTGCCGGTCGTCAAGGCGCTAGGCTTGCCGGTGGGCCAGGCCGGCGCCACGCGTGCCCCCGGCCGCCCGCGCCGTCGCCTGCCGCGCGGCGCCACCGGGGAGGGTTCGTCATGTCCTTTTCGCCACGTCGCCTGGCCCGTCTTCTCGTCCTGCTGGTCCTGCCCGCCACCCTTGCCGGCGCCCAGGACCTCTACGACCCGACGGTGCTGCGCACCTTCGCCCTGCAGTTCCACGATGCCGACTGGCTGCAGCGGCTGCGCAACAACTATGTGTCCGAGACCTACATCCTGGCCGACCTGACCATTGACGGCCAGGTCTATCCGGACGTCGGCGTGCGCATCCGCGGAAACACCTCGTACACCGCGCTGCCGGCAGGCTCGGAGAAGTTCTCGCTGAAGATCAAGCTCGACCACGTGCACGCCGACCAGGACGTGCAGGGCTACGACAACATCAATCTCAACAACGGCTTCCGTGACCCGACCTTCACCCGCGAGGTGGTTTACAACAACTTCGTGGCGCGCTTCGTCCCGAATCCGCGCGCCAACCACGTGCTGGTCACCCTGAACGGCCAGAACTGGGGCGTCTACAACAACGTGCAGCAGCCGGACAAGCGGATGCTGCGCGACTTCTTCGCCAACGCCGACGGCCTGCGCATCAAGTGCGCCAACCGCCCGAACGGACCCGGCCTGGCCTACGCCGGTACCAGCCCGGCCAACTACGTCGCCTACGAGATCCAGAACGACGGCGGCCTGGCCGATCCGCTGGCCTCGCTGATCGCCGTCACCAACGCGCTGAGCAACACGCCGCTGGCCAACTGGCAGGACATCGACGCCCTGTTCGCGATCGACCCGTCGATCTGGTCGGTGGTGCTGGAAAACCTGCTCACCGACGACGACAGCTACATCAACAAGGGCTGCGACTTCATGACCTACACCGATCCGCTGGACGGTCGCATGCACCTGTTCCAGCGCGACGCCAACGAGACCTTTACCCAGACCAGCTGGGCGATCAACCGCAACTTCACCCAGACAAACAAGCCGCTGCTGAGCCGGGTGCTGGCGGTGCCCGAGCTTCGCCAGCGCTACATGGCGCACTACCGCACCGCGCGCCAGGACCTGCAGTGGACTTATTTCGAGCCGATCTTCGCCGCGCACCGGGCGCTGATCGAGTCGCACGTGCAGGCCGACCCCAAGAAGATCTATACCTACGCGCTGTTCCAGAACAACTTCACCAGCACGGTCAACCTGGGTCTGTCCGGGCTGGCTGGCGGCACCCTGGTCGGCATCCAGCAGTTCGTCGACCAGCGCGCGAGCTTCCTCGACGGCAACGGCGAGCTGGTGGCGGTCGGCCCGGCGATCAGCGAGGTGGCGGCGTCCAGCGACACGCCGGAGCCCGGCGAGCCGGTCTGGGCGACCGCGCGGGTGCAGCCGGCGGGCAGCGCGGTGGCGCAGGTGCGGCTGTACTGGCGACCGTCGCCGTCGGCCCGCTATGGCTGGGTGGAGATGCGCGACGACGGCCAGTCCGGCGACGGCGCGGCCGGCGACGGGGTGTACGGCGCGCAGTTCCCGCTGGCCGGCAGCGCTGGCCAGCGGGTCGCCTGGTACGTGTCGGCGACCGCCGGCAACGCCTTCGCCTCGATGCGCTTCTCGCCGGCCCTGGCCGAGCGCGGTCCCCTGCAGCTGGAGTACGCGCTGGGCGGCATCGACGGCATGCGCATCACCGAATGGATGTACGCCGGTGCCAACGGCGAGTTCATCGAGTTCACCAACCTGTCGGCGGCGCCGATCGACATGAGCGGCTGGAGCATGGACGACAGCAACGCCGTGCCGGGCGCCTTCGACCTGTCGGCGTTCGGGGTGGTGCAGCCCGGCGAGTCGGTGATCGTCACCGAGGCCGACGCCGCCGGCTTCCGGCTGGCCTGGGGCCTGGCGCCGACGGTGAAGGTGATCGGCGAGCTCGGCGTCGCCACCGGCAACAATCTCGGGCGCAACGACCAGATCCACCTGTACGACGCGGCATCCGCGCTGCACGACCGCCTGTTCTACGGCGACCAGACCTACCCGGGCACCATTCGCACCCAGAACCGCAGCGGCCAGGCCGACTGCGTCTTCATCGGCGAGAACCAGGTGGCCGGCTGGCAGTTGTCGGCCCTCGGCGACGGCTTCGGGTCGTGGGCGTCGAGCGGGGCGGATCTCGGCACGCCCGGCCAGTTCGACGCGGCAGGCTGCGGCGGCGACGTGATCTTCGCCGACGGCTTCGAATAGCGCCACGCGCAACGGGCGGCGTTCCGGAGCGGCTGGCGCGCCGGCGGCCACCCGGCACCGCCGGCCCTCTCCCCCGGCCCCTCCCCCGCAAGCGGGGGAGGGGAGAAGTGCGGTGTCCCTGCCACTCCGGGACTCGGGAATCGGGAATCGGGAATCGGGGCGTGATCTGCTCCCCTCTCCCGCGGCGCGGGAGAGGGGCTGGGGGAGAGGGCGGTGTTTCGGAGTCGATGCCCCGATGGCGCGCACGGGGCGTGCGCGGAGCCCGCCGACGGGAGCACGCGGGCGGGCACGCGATGCGAGCGGCGATCGCAGGTCGCGGGAGCGCAGGACATGCGCGCCGCGTGCATCCGCCACCCGCCCAGCCATCGACCGGCGGCCTTCCGGGTCGCTGCCGGCACCGGACGGCAGCGGCCCGACCGCGCGCGCCGGCCTGCGTCAGTCCTCGACCAGCCGCACGCCCGGCAGCGACAGCACGTACTCGGCGCCCATCAGCGTCGAGGGGGTATGGAAGCCGGCCGGCGCGTCGCCGCGCAGCACGCGTCCGGCGATGCCCAGGGCGGCGCTGGCGGTGAGGTCGTAGCCGTTCGGCGTGACCAGGGCCAGCGACAGCATCCGGCCCGCGTCGTCGCGCACTTCGCCCCAGACATGGCAGCCGGTGCGGCTGCGCCGCTCCGCATCCGGGCCGCGGACGCTGGCGTCGACCTTGCGCAGCAGCCAGCGCTGCACCGGGCCCAGGGCCAGCAGCGGCCGCAGCAGGCGCATCCGCCGCGCGCGGGCGATGGTGGCCGGCGGCACCGCCATGTAGGTCTCGATGTTGGCGATGCCGGTCGACACGTGGGCGGTGTAGACGTCGCCCCAGGGAATCGTCATCGCCGTGCGCTGCTGGCCGTCGCGCTCGAAGCGGCGCGTCTTCCAGGCCAGCGGCACCCGGCGCAGTTCGCCGTCGATGCGTGCCCGGCCGCCGCCGGCCAGGCCCTCGACGCTGGTCCTGGCGGTGCCGGGACTGGGCCCGCCGCCGGCTTCGAATGCCAGGACCAGATGCGTGGCCGAGGGCAGCCGCTGGTGCAGCATCGCCGCCAGGCAGTCGGTGGGCACGACATCGAAGCCGCTGCCCGGCAGCACCACGATGCCGGCCGCCCGCGCCCGGGCATCCTGGGCGTGGCAGTGCGCGAACACGTCGATCTCGCCGGTGATGTCCAGGTAGTGGACGCCCGCCGCCAGGCAGGCCTCCAGCATCGGCGCGCAGGTCTTCGAGAAGGGTCCTGCGCAATGCAGCACCGCGGCGATGCCGTCCAGCCCCGCGCGCAAGGCCTGGGCATCGTCCAGGCCGAACACCCGCACCGGGAACCCGGTCTCGGTCGCCAGCGCGGCCAGCGCCTGGGCGTTGCGTCCGGCGAGCACCGCATCGAGGCCGCGCTGCGCGGCCAGGCGCGCCACCAGTTGGCCGGTGTATCCGTTGGCGCCGTAGATCAGCAGCTTGGCCATGGCTCTCGTGTCCTGTGTCCGGTGCGCCCTTGCCGGGCGCGGTGGTGGCGGGGTGGATCGGTCGGGTCGCGCCTTGCGCGTGCCCGCCCGGAGGCTGCCAGGTCGCGCGCACCGCCCTGGTCGCCGACGGGATGGCCGAGGATGACTCGCAAGGCGCCAGAGCGGCGGATGCCCGCGCCCACCGGCGCCCGACCAGTCGACGCAGGCGGCCGGTCCACGGGTCAGCGCCCGCGACGCGCGCGCACGCGCTTCATCAGCAGGTGGTGGTAGAGCGCCGGCAGCCAGCGCTTCAGACGCCAGCGGCCGGCTTCGCCGGGCGTCGGCAGGATCAGGAAGCGGCCGGCGCGCGCCTGCTCGACGATGATCCGCGCCACCGCATCGGCATCCGTGCGCGAGGCCGCCATCAGCTTGCCGGCCATGTGCCGGTAGCCCTCGGCCGGCGCCCGGAAGTTCTCCAGCAGCCGGGTCGGGAAGAACGACGGGCAGGCGACGCTGACCGTCACCCCGCTGCCATCGAGTTCGGCGCGCAGCGATTCCGACAGCGCCACCACGCCGGCCTTGGCGACCGCGTAGGGCGCGATGCCCGGCGCGCCGGCCAGCGCCGCGAACGAGGCGATGTTGACGATACGGCCGCGGCCGGCCGCCAGCAGGCCGGGCAGGAAGCTGCGGCAGCCGTGCACCACGCCCATCAGGTTGATGTCCAGCGTCCAGCGCCACAGGTCCAGGCCGGTGTCGGCGACGCTGCCGGCGCTGCTGACCCCGGCGTTGTTGATCAGCACGTCGATGCCGCCCCAAAGCGTCTCGACCTGGGCGCGCAGCGCCTCGACGCCGGCCGGGTCGGCGACGTCGACCGCCAGCGCCAAAGCATGGCCGCCGGCCGCCTCGATCGTCGCCGCGGTGTCCAGCGCCCGCGCCGGCTCGATGTCGGCGCAGACCACGCGGTCGCCCAGTGCCGCATGGCGCAGCGCCAGCGCGCGGCCCAGGCCGCTGCCGGCGCCGGTGATCAGGATGCGTTCGCCCTCGGCCATGGCGGTGTTCCCGGAAGCAGGGGGCAGTCTATACGCAACGGTATGGCCCGGCCCCCGGCGCGCCGCCGCGGCTCAGCCGCCCGGTCGCACCAGCAGGTCGACGCGGCGGTTGCGCGCGCGCCCGGCCTCGTCGTCGTTGCTGGCGACCGGTCGCGACTCGCCGTGGCCGGCGATCTCGACCTGGGATGCCGGCAGCTCGATGCGCTCGAGCAGGAAGGCGCGCACCGCCTGCGCACGCGCCAGCGACAGCGCCAGGTTGTCGGCATCGCTGCCTACCGAATCGGTGTGCCCCTCGATGGTGATCCGGGTGCCCCGGCCATGACTGCGCAGACGGCCGGCCAGTTCCTCCAGGGCGGCATGGGCCTGCGCCTTCAGCGCCGACTGCCCGGAGTCGAACAGCACCGCGCTGTCCAGGCTCAGGCGCAGCGCCGAGCCGACCGCCGCCACCGCATCGATGTCGGCGCCCGGCGAGCGACCGCCGCAGGCCTTGCCGGCATTGGTCAGGCGCACGAACGGGTAGCCGGTGCCCGGGGTGGCAACGCCGGCGATGTCGACCTCGGAACGGGCGCCCTCGATGCGGCCGACCGGCAGCCACTGGCTGCCGTCCGCAGAGATTTCCAGATCGGTGGCCTCGACCATCGGCCCGACCTCGAACACGTACAGGTCCGGCCCGTCGACGTCGACCAGCACGTTGTCGACGAAGCGCAGCACCAGCACGCCGTGGCAGCCCAGCGACACGTAGCCCGGCGCGCTGGGCCGGGTGTAGTCGGGCTCGCCCAGGGCCTGTTCGGGCGCATCCCAGGTCGGCTCGGCGGGGCGCGCCGAGCGCTCGAAGGACACCACCTCGTCGGCGAACGAGGCGGCGCCCATCGGCAGGCAGATGGCCCGCGCGCCCTTGCCGTAGACGGTGCCGGGGCAGGGCGCGTCGGCGTGGACGGGCAGGGCGGCGGCGAGGAAGGCGGCGGACAGCGTTCGCAGCGCAATGCGGGTGACGACGATCATCCAGGTTCTCCAGGTCGGGTTCGCGGGTTCCGGCCCGTGGCCGGAACCGTCGCGACAAGAACGCATTTCGCGGCGAGGTTACGACACGCCCCGCTAAGCTTGGCGGCACTGCAAGCCGTGGAGGCCGAAATGGGCAAGGTCCGCACCACTGCGGGCGCGATCAAGCGCCTGCTTGCCGAGATCGGCAGCGACGAGCTGCTGACCCGTGCCGCCGCGCTGGCGTTCTACGCCGCGCTGTCGTTCGCGCCGTTGCTGGTACTGACCCTCTGGCTGGCCAGCTCCCTGGACATCAGCCTGCAGGAGCGCCTGGTCGCGGGCCTCGCCGACCTGGTCGGCGAGCGCGCCGCCGGCACCGCCGAGCTGGTGATCGCCAACGCCAGCCAGCGCCCGGGCTTCGGCAACATCGCCGGCCTGGTCAGCCTGGGCGTCACCCTGTTCGCCGCCTCGGCGGTGTTCGCGCAGCTGCAGGGCGCGCTCAACCGGATCTGGGGGCTGGAGCCGGCGCCGCGCCGCGCCTGGCTGGGCTGGCTGCGCTCGCGCGCCCAGGCGATCGGCCTGCTGCTCAGCCTGGTGGTGCTGCTGGTGATCTCCCTGCTGGCCAGCGCCGCGATCGCCCTGTACGTGCCCGGCGACACCCTGGCCTGGCGCCTGATCGAGGCCGGCTTCTCGTTCGCCCTGTTCACGGCGGTCTTCGCCGCCGTCTACCACTTCCTGCCCGACGCCGTGATCCGCAAGCGCGATGCCCTGATCGGCGGCGCCCTGACCGCCGCGCTGTTCGCCATCGGCAAGGCCGGCATCGGCCTGTACCTGGACCACAGCAGCGTCGGCGGCGCCTACGGCCCGGCCGGCGCCGTGGTCGTGCTGCTGGTCTGGGTCTACTACTCCGGCCTGATCCTGCTGCTGGGCGCCGAGCTCACCCACCTGCTCGCCGAGCTGCGCGGCGAGCCGATCCGGCCGAACGCGCATGCGCGGGTGATCGGGGCGGAGGTGGAAAAGGGCCAGGCTGGCTGAAGCCCGGACACCACTCGCATCCGCAACCGGGACGGACTGGTGGCGCCGGGATGCCCGGCTTCCGCCCGCCGCACGCACGGAAGTGAACCCGACCCCGAACCTATGGCTTCAGCGAAGCAAGGCCTTCTTCCGCGATCGCGCGGTGCACGCCTTCCGCACGTTCCAGGATGGCTTCCAGCGCCAGGCGATGCGCCCGTTCCAGGGACTCCGCGGCCGGCACCTCGACGTCCGGCACGACGCCGACGCCCTCCCAGTTGCCGCCGGTGACGGCCTGGGTCACGATCCCCATGGGAATGAAGGCGACGAAGCCGTGCGCCAGCGGCCGGTATCCGCCCGGCGTCGCGGCACCACGCGTGGTCTCGCCGACCAGGGTCGCGCGCCCCATGGCCTGCAGGTCGTAGGCGAACTCCTCGGCGCCGGAGGCGGTCCGCCCATCGGTCAGGACATACACAGGCTTGCCGATGAAGGCCGGCGTCCGGGGCTCGGCGTGGAAGCTGCGGCTGGATGACGGGTCGAAGCGGACCTGCAGGCGCACCGTGGGCGTGCGTTCGCTCACCAGATGGCCGATCGCGTTGGCGACGCCAGCGGGCTCACCGCCCGGCGCCCCGCGCACGTCGATGATGAGCGCGCCGGTGTCGACCAGCATGGCCATCGCCGCAGCTAGTCTCTCGGTGCTGGGCGGGGCGTCCAGGAACCTCCTGATGCGCAGGTACCCCACGTTGCCCGCCAACCAGCGCACCTCCGGGATCTCGCCGCCGCGCAGACGGACCTCCTCGTGGTAGTGGGCGGTGTCCTCCGCCGACGGCCCGGCTTCGCTGAATCCGGCGACGGCCTCCGGACCAAGGTAACGGGTCCGAAAATGGCGGTCGTCGACGATCGGCGCGACCCGGGTCGCGATCAGGTCCAGCAACTGTGCCGCATTGCGCGCTCCGCGGAAGGCGCCACCGGCCTCCATCGCCTCGATCTCCCGTGCTGCGGCCGCGCCGCGCTCCTCGAACGCGAAGCGCTCGCGCAGCACGGTCGCCAGGGCGAGCACCACGGCGCTGTTCTGCTCTGCGGTCATGCCGACCGAGGCCGGGTCAGGGAGCGGCCCCGGCTGCCCGAGGGCCGTGGTGGGTCCAAGCGCCAACCCCCACAACACCGCGCATACGCGGACCAGAACCCAAGCGCTGTCGAACCTGACCATCGATCACTCCCGTTTGCGCCGCGGCATCGCGACGCTTCCCGGACATGGATGCGGGCAGGACGGCGTCTGGATTCAGTGGAGTGCCCTGGTGACACGGGAAATGGGGGCGGGTTCCAAGGGCCGGCCTCGGCCGGAACGATCCGCTAGCCGGCGACGCGCAGCACCTGCAGACCCAGCTTCTCCTTCAGCCGATCCGTGGTCAGGTGCTTCGCGACGTCGAAGGGCTCGCACGTGCCGCTTGCGGAGGTGAATTCGATCGGGCCGACGCCCTGCGCGACCTTCAGGGCGGCCTTGTTCAATGCGGCACTCCGTTTCCCGATGCCCATCAGCGCCGTCGCCATTGCAAGGCGGACGTTCTCCGGCTCCCCGTCGATGGTGTTCGCGATGCGCTCCACCTGGGCCAGGAAGAACTCATCACTCGGCGCCTTCCTGCCGGACAGCTTCGACGCCTCGTAGAGCAGACCGTATCCGCAATCGCGCCGGACCGGGTCGTCGCTCCGGATCCAGGCCTCGGCGAGTTCGACCATGAAGGGGGTTTTCGCCAGTGTCGCGTCGCAGGAGGCGAACACGTGCGCCAGCATGCCGCCGGCCAGCTCCCCGACCTGCCGCTCGGCCTGGTCGCGGGTGATCTGCGCGGGATCGTCGATCAGCAGCGCGATGACCCTGGCGTCGTAGACGTCGGTCCGCCAGAGCGCAAGCGACAGCGCCCGGTCGCATCCGATCCGTTTCGCCAGCTTGCGCAGGCGAGTGAGGCCGATCCCGTGGCTCCGCAGCCCGCCGGTGCGGGGACCGAGCTTCTCCCAGGCCTTCATGCCGCGCTCGTCGCGCTCGGACTCGAGCAGGGCGAGGACCTCGGATACGGTCATCCGGGCTCTCCTTGGTCATTGCGTCCGGGGGCGCGGAGTCGTGCCATGCCCCCGGATCGACAGGCAAGCGGCCAGCCCCAGCCGCGACCCGGACGGGCGAGGGGCTTGCCTGGACCGGATGTCGCGACCGGCTGCATCGTCGGGTGCCTGTGGTGGACTGTCGGACAGGCCGGCACGGGGCGGCCTGGTGCCGATCACCGCCGAGTGTTCAGCGTCGCCGCCAGCGCGTCAACCGGTACCGATGGGAGCGGGCAGCAACCGCCTGGCATCGGTGCGAGTCCGGCGTCGGACACCGGCGATGGTCGCTCCACGAATCCCGCGGCCATGCGACATCGGGACGACGCGAAGCGGAGCGCGGCGCCGCCCGTTGTCGATCCGCTGCGCCGGTCCGTCGGCCCGTCAGTACCCGCCGGACAGCGACCCCGACGCCAGCGCCACCCGCTGCTGCGCTCCCGCCAGGGCATGCATCTCGCCCACGGTGCGGTCCAGCTCCCTTGCCAGCTCGTGGAAGCGCGCGCCGCCTTCGCCTGCGCGGCGCAGCACGACCTCGGCCAGGGCCTGGTAGTACTGCAGGGTGCCCAGGCGGCCGGCGGTGAAGCGGTCGAACACGGCGAGCCCGGCGTCGCCGTGCAGGTCGGCCAGGATGGCGCGGGCGTTGTGCAGCTTGTCGCAGGCACCGACCAGCAGAGAGTCGAGTGGCTCCTCGGCAAGATGGTCGAGGTAGGCCAGCTTGCGCTCGAGCCAGTTCGCGCGTTTCGCTTCGGCCGTGTTGGCCTCTGCCTTGTGCTCCGCGCTGCCGTCGGTGCAGTCCCGGACGATGGCGGCCACGCGCTCGCCGAACTCGGCGCGGACCAGCGCCTCGTGGCCGCTGCCGCAGTCCTCCAGCAGGTCGTGCAGCAGGCCGGCGATGGCCTGGTCCTCGTCGCCGCCGTAGTCCAGCACCAGGCTGGCGACGCTGAGCAGGTGGTGGAGGTAGGGGGTGCCCGTACCCTTCTTGAACTGGGCGGCGTGGGCGATGCGCGCGTGGTCGACGGCGCGGGTGAAGCGGCTGGTCAGGACGGTCATCGGGGCATCTCCTGTCGGCTGTTCGGTATGGCTGGCATGTTGCTGGCCCGGCGTCTCACCGGGGCGGACGGACCGGCTGGGCCGGACCGCTCCCGGCGCCATCGGTCGCGGCAATGGCTGTGGTCCTGTCCGCGCCGGCGGCGGGACCGGTGCGCGGTGGAGGCACCGGCATCGTCGGACAGGGACGCTGCGATGGCGGCGAGCCAGCAGCCGCTCCAGCGGCCCGACCCGTGGGCGGCACGCGCACGCTGCGCCGGCGGCCGCGGCCCGGTCGTCAGGTTGATGCGGAGAGATGCGAAAGGGCGTCGCCCTGGTGGCCAGCGCTGCCGGATTCGGGCCGGACCTGGCGCCGCGGCGGTCGGGTCCGACCGGTGTCGGACCCCGCAATGCCCGGCGAGGCGGACCCTGCGATGGTGGCCGGGGACGGAATCGAACCGCCGACACGGGGATTTTCAATCCCCTGCTCTACCAACTGAGCTACCCGGCCACGGGTTCCGTCGTGGATCCGGCGGACGGCCGGGACGGGCCGCGTATTAAAGCGGCCGGGGCCGGTGCCGTCAAGCTGGCGCCGCGCTGAACCGCATCCGGCGGGCTGCGACGGTTTGCCGGCATCATCCGACAGGACAGGGGTCGGGGCGATGGCCGCCCCGGCCCCGCCACCGCCGTCGAGGAGCAGGTCATGCCCAGGAACGCCGTCATCGCCGCCATCGTGTCCCTGCTCCTGGCCGGCTGCGCCAGCCTCGCCGAGCGCCGCGAGTTCCACCAGCGCGAGCTGGCCATCTACCAGTCCCACGCGGGCGCGCCGGTGGAGGAGATCCGCAGCTTCCGGCTGATCAGCTGGCAGCCGGTCAACGAGAACACCCTGCTGCTGGAGGCGCGCCTGAACCGCTGGTACCTGCTCGACATCGGCGGGCCCTGCCTGGGCCTGGAGTTCGCCCGCGCGGTGGTGTTCGACGGCACCCTGAACACCCTGCGCAGCCGCTTCGACAGCGTGATCGTCGAGGGCGTGCGCTGCCGTATCGAGCGGATCCGGCCGATCGACTACAAGGCGGCCCGTTCGGAGATCCGCGCGCTCCGGCAGCGCTGAGGCCGGACCGGGCTCAGTCGGCCGGCGGCACGTAGCCGGCCGGCCGCTGCGCGCCCCCGCCGAACAGGAACTTCTCCATCTCGGCGGCCAGAAAGGTGCGCGTCGAGCGGTCCAGCGGCGACAGCCGGTTCTCGTTGATCAGCAGGGTCTGGTGGGCCAGCCACTGGCCCCAGGCTTCCTTGCTGATGCCCAGGTAGACCCGCTGGCCAAGCTCGCCCGGCCAGGGCGCGAAGTCCAGCCCGGGCAGCTCGCGGCCCAGCTTCTCGCAGTGCACGGTTCTCATGGCGTGATGGTAACGGCATGCCGGGAGGCACGGCCATGAGCGCGTCGCTGGCACCGCGCCCGGCAGGGATCCGGGCCACCCGCGCGACCCAGGGCGGCAGCGCCGCAGCGCCGCAGCGCCGGGTGCGGTCGTCGCCGCGGGCCCAGAGGTCGGAAGCCGCAGTCCGGGCCGCGCGCCTCAGCGCAGCGCCTGGTCCAGCAGGCGGCGCACCGGCTGCGGCAGGCCGGTGTCGGCCAGCCCGGCGCGGGCCAGCCAGCGCTGCCGGCCGGGTTCGGCGATGACGCCCGCCGCCGCCTCGACCCGCCAGGGCTGCGCGGTCAGTGCGAAGTGGGTGAACAGGTGGCGCACCGGCGGCAGGGCGGTCGCCCGGTCCGGGCGCACGCCGAGCAGGGCCAGGGCGCCGTCCAGCGCTTCGCGGTCGGGGAATTCGGGCAGCGCCCACAGGCCGCCCCACAGGCCCTGCTCGGGACGGCGTTCCAGCAGCACCTGCGGGCCGTCCGGATCGACCAGCAGCAGCCAGTGCGCGCCGCGCTCGGGCAGCGTCTTGCGCGGCCTGGGCTGCGGCAGTTCGGCGATGCGGCCGCTGGCCAGGGCGCGGCAGTCGCCGGCCAGCGGACAGCGCGGGCAGTCCGGGCGGGCGCGGGTACAGACCGTCGCGCCCAGGTCCATCTGCGCCTGGGTGTAGTCGGCCAGGTCGGCGGCCGGCAGCAGGGCGTGGGCGAGCTGCCACAGCCGCTTCTCGACCGCGGCGCTGCCCGGGAAGCCGTCGACGCCATGGCTGCGGCACAGCACCCGGCGGACGTTGCCGTCCAGGATCGGCGCGGCGATGCCGTGCGCCTGCGCGGCGATGGCGCCGGCGGTGGAGCGGCCGATCCCGGGCAGCCCGGCCAGCGCCTCGACCTCGCGCGGCAGCTCGCCGCCATGGCGTTCCATGCAGGCGCGCGCGGCGGCATGCAGGTTGCGCGCGCGGCTGTAGTAGCCCAGGCCCGACCATAGCGCCAGCACCTGGTCGAGCGGCGCGGCGGCCAGCGCCGGCAGGTCGGGCAGGGCGTCCACGAAGCGCTGGAAGTAGGGGATGACGGTGGCGACCTGGGTCTGCTGCAGCATCACCTCGCTCAGCCAAACCCGGTAGGGCGTGCGCGGCCGCTGCCAGGGCAGGTCGTGGCGGCCGTGGCCGGCGTGCCAGCGCAGCAGGCGCGCGGCGAAGCCGGGCAGCGGCTCAATCGGCGACGGGGACGGCGGCATCCGGGCCGGTATCGGGCAGCGGCACGATGTCCAGCTCGATGCCCTCGATCTCGACGCCGCCGACCGCCAGCCGGTCCAGGCGCCACTGGCCGCGCACCGCGGCCAGGGCGCCGAGCGGGCGGTCGAGCGCGGACAGGGCCTGTTGCAGTTCGGCGGCGTGCAGGCGGGCGTGCAGCGCCAGGCCGTCCTGGCGCAGGTCGAGATCCAGCTGCTGGCCGCCGGGCGGCAGGTGCAGCGCCAGGTCCAGCGGTGCGTCGGCGCGCACGCCGGGCGGTGGCGGCAGGCCGTCCGGCCAGGTCGGCAGCCGCACCTGCAGGTCGGCGGCGGCGACGCGGCCTTCGGCGAGGGTCAGCGCGCCGCTGGCGTCGACCACCACGCCCTGGTCCAGCGGCCCGTCCGCGGCACCGACCACCAGGCGGACCGCCAGCTCGCCAATCTGCAGGCCGTCGGTGCCGGCCTGCGGGCGGCCTGCGGCGGACAGCGACAGGGTGCGCGTGGCCTCGCCGCGCAGGCGCGCGCCGGCGTCGATGCGGAAGGTGCGACCGTCGCGCAGCGGCGTGGTCACCAGCGACACCTGGTCGAGCCGCCAGCCGCCCGCGCCGGTCACGCCCGAGCTGAGCACGCCGTCCTCGACGCGCAGGCCGACGGCGATGCTGGGCAGGCTGGTCCGTCGCGGGCTGGCGGCGGTTTCCGGCTGCAGGTCGCGCAGCAGGGCGACCAGGCCGGGCCAGTCCAGTTCCGGCCGGCGCAGCAGCAGGCTGTCGACCGCCAGGCCGCCGTTCCACAACGCCGACCAGGGCAGGGCCAGGCGCAGTTCGCGGGCCGCCGCCAGCGGTTGCCCGGCGCGCTCGATGCGCACCTGTTCCAGGGTCAGTTGCAGGCGCGGCACCAGGCGCAGGCCGGGCGGCGCGTCCAGCACCAGGGTGGCGTCGAGCTCGCGCTCGACCCAGGCGACGAGGGTGCGCGCCAGGTTGTCCGGGCGCAGCAGCCAGCGGGCGGTGAGGAAGGTGGCACCGGCCAGCACCGCCAGCAGGGCGGCCACGGCCAGCAGGCGCCGGCCCAGCGACATGGCTCAGCGTGCCCCGTCGTCCGGCAGCAGGCCGTCCACGAAGGCGTCCGGGTCGAACGGCTGCAGGTCGTCGGCGCCTTCGCCCAGGCCGATGAAGCGGATCGGCAGGCCGAACTCGCGGGCCAGCGCGAACACCACGCCGCCCTTGGCGGTGCCGTCCAGCTTGGTGACCACCAGGCCGGTGACCTGGGCGGCCTCGCGGAACTGCCGGACCTGGTTGACGGCGTTCTGGCCGGTGCTGCCGTCGATCACCTGCAACACCTCGTGCGGCGCGCCGGTGCCGGCCTTGGCCATCACCCGGCGTACCTTGGAGAGCTCGTCCATCAGGCCGGCCTGGGTGTGCAGGCGGCCGGCGGTGTCGGCGACCAGCACGCCGGCGCCGCGCGCCTGCGCGGCCTTCAGGGCGTCGAAGATCACCGAGGCGGAATCGGCGCCCTGGCCCTGCGAGAACACCTGCACGCCGGTGCGCTGGCCCCAGGTCTCCAGCTGGGCGACGGCCGCCGCGCGGAAGGTGTCGCCGGCGGCCAGCACCACGGCGTGGCCCTCGCCGGACAGGCGCCGGGCCAGCTTGCCGATGGTGGTGGTCTTGCCGACGCCGTTGACGCCGACCACCAGGATCGCGAACGGCGCGCGTGCCGGCTCGACCTGCAGCGGCCGTGCGACCGGCGCCAGCAGGGCGCGCAGGCGCGCCTTGAGGTCGGCCATCAGGTCGTCGGAATCGCGGTAGCGGCGGGCGCGCATCTCGGTGCGAAGTTCCTCGATCAGCGCGCTGGTCGCCGGCACGCCGACGTCGGCGGTGAGCAGGGCGGTCTCCAGGTTCTCCAGCAGGTCCTCGTCCAGCGGCGGCCGGGTCGAGAACAGGGCGCGCAGGCCGACGCCGAGGGCGCTGCCGGACAGGCGCTGGCGCCAGCCGCCGCGGGACGGCGCGGCGGGTTCCGCGACGGGCGCGGCTGCGGCAGGGGCCGGGGCATTGGCGACCTTCTCCGCGGCGGCTTCGCCGGTGGCGGATTGGTCGGGAGTCTTCTTGCGGAACAGGCCGAGCATGGCGGGCGGGGCTTGGACGGACCGGTATGCTAGCAGCCCGTTGCGGGACCCCGACCCGGGTTAGGGCGCCTGCGATCAGCGCCGGCTCAGCGTCGCCGGGGACGCGGACCGTGGCCGCGCCCGCAGGCCACCGATCGCCCCCGGCCGGCAGTCGCAGCGTCGGAGCGGCGGAGTGCCGGCGCATCCGCCGGCCACCGTGCACCATTCCATGCGAGGAGGCCTCTGAAATGCCCACACCCGGCCCGCCCGGAGCATCCGCGCCACGTTCCCGGCTTCCGGGCGCCGCCGGCTGCCGGACGGAGCGACCGGCCTGATGGCCCGCGCGACGCCGGCGGTGCCGGGCAAGGTCCGCATCATCGCCGGAACCTGGCGCGGCCGACGCCTGCCGGTGGCCGACGTGCCGGGCCTGCGACCGACCCCCGACCGGGTTAGGGAAACCCTGTTCAACTGGCTGGCGCCGCTGATCGCGGGCAGTCGCTGCCTGGACCTGTTCGCAGGCACCGGCGCGCTCGGCCTGGAAGCGGCCTCCCGCGGCGCTGCCCACGTCTCCCTGGTCGAGCGCGATCCGCGTGCGCTGGCGGTTCTGCGCGCAAATGTCGGGTTGCTCGCGGCAGGCGACACCGTGCAGGTGGAAGCGGCCGATGCCCTCGCGTGGCTGCGCAGCCCCCCCTCGGCGCCCTTCGACCTGGTCTTCCTGGACCCCCCCTACGACGCCGGCCTGCTGGCGCCGGCGCTGGCCGCTCTGCTCGCCGGCGGCTGGCTGGCGCCGTCGGGCTGGCTGTACCTGGAGTGGCCGCGCGGCGCCGCCGCGCCGCTGACGGCCACGCCCTGGCGCAGCCTGACAGCCGGCCAGGTGCAGTGCGCCCTCTACCGCGCCGCCGACGCCCGCCCCGCCCCGGCACAGCCCTGAACCCGGTCCCCAGTCCCCGCCTCCCCCGCATGGCGCCCCCCGACCCGCCTCGGCTAACCTGCGGGCACCCATCTACCGGTCCGAGGGGTCCCTACAGCCATGCCTGCCAACCCCCGCATCGCCGTCTACCCGGGCACCTTCGACCCGCTGACCAATGGCCACATCGACCTGGTGGAGCGCGCTGCGCCGCTGTTCGACCGGCTGGTGGTGTCGGTCGCCGAGAACCCGGTCAAGGGTCCCAGCTTCACCCTGGACGAGCGCATCGACCTGGCCCGCCAGGCGCTGGCCGGCATCGCCGGGGTCGAGGTGGTCGGCTACCGGGTGCTGCTGGCGGACTTCGTGCGCGAACTCGGCGCCGGGGTGATCCTGCGCGGCCTGCGCGCGGTGTCGGACTTCGAGTACGAGTTCCAGCTCGCCAGCATGAACCGCCACCTGATCCCCGAGGCGGAAACCCTGTTCCTGACGCCCGCCGAGCAGTGGAGCTTCATCTCCTCGTCGCTGGTCCGCGAGGTGGCCCGGTTCGGCGGCGACGTCTCCGGCTTCGTGCATCCGGTGGTGTGGGCGGCCCTGCAGCGGCGTTTCGCCTGATCCCGGCGCCCGCCGGCGCTATACTCGGGGCCGTCGTCCGCAGGGACGATCCTGCCGCCCGGAGCCAAGGAGAGCCAACGATGTCCCGAGTTTCCCGACTGCCCCTGTTCGCGCTGCTGCTGGGCCTGCTGGCCCTGGCCGGCTGCAACCGGGAAGGCTCCGCGCCGGCCGAACCCGCCGCGCGGCCGTCGCCGACCCTGCCGACCTCGCAGGAGGACGGCGAATGGCGGCAGTACATCAGCCGCATGGTCGGCCACCATGTCCGCGTCCGCCGCGGCGTGCCGCCGTTCGCCGTGTACCTGAGCCCGGCCGACGACGACGAGACCCGGATGCGCACCATCGACAACGCCAACCAGACCCTGCAGCGGGGCGTCCTCAAGGACACCGTGCTGGCGTTCGGCTCGCGCGATTCGGCGCTGATGGCCCGGCACATGCCTGAGATCTTCGAGGGCCTGCCCGAGAACCGGCTCAAGGGCGCCCGCGTGGTGTTCGTGGGTCGCGCCGAGGACCGCGCCGCCGCCGAGGCGGCGATCGCCGGTTCCGGCGCCGAGTTCATCTTCCTCGAGTTCGGCAGCTGAGCGAACCCTCCGCCGGTGCGGCGAGGCCGCACCGGCCTTCCGGCCCGCCGGCGGGTTCCCCGGCCCGCCACGCCCCGACGCCATGGCCCTGCGCATCACCGACATCTGCATCAACTGCGACGTCTGCGAGCCCGCCTGCCCCAACCAGGCGATCCACCAGGGCGAGACCATCTACGAGATCGACCCGGCGCGCTGCACCGAGTGCGTCGGCCACTTCGACGAACCGCAGTGCCAGGCCGTGTGCCCGGTGGAATGCTGCCTGCCCGACCCGGAACGGGTCGAGGACGAGGCGCAGTTGCGCGCCAAGTACCACCTGCTGACCGGAACCCCGCCGCCATGACCGCCGTCCGCCGCCTGCTGCTCGCCCTGTTCCTCGCGCCGTTGCCGCTGGCCGCCTCACCGGCGCCCGAGGCCGCGCCGGAATCCGGTGCCGGCCCCGGGCGTGCAGGCATCGCCAGCGCCCACCACCTGGCCACCGAGGCCGGCCACGAGGTGCTGGCCGCCGGCGGCAACGCCTTCGACGCCGCGGTCGCGGTCGCCATGGCGCTGGCCGTGGTCGAGCCGGCCAGTTCCGGCATCGGCGGCGGCGGCTTCTTCCTGTTGCGCCGGGCCAGCGACGGCAGGGAAGTGTTCGTCGACGCCCGCGAGACCGCGCCGGCTGCGGTCAGCCTGGACTGGTTCCTGGACGACGAGGGCAAGCCCGACCGCGACCGCAGCGTCAACGGCCCGCTCTCGGCCGGCATTCCCGGCCAGCCGGCGGGACTGGCGTGGCTGGCCGAGCACTACGGGAAGCTGCCGCTCGAGACTTCGCTCGCGCCCGCCATCCGGCTGGCCCGCGAGGGCTTCCCGGTCGACGACAAGTACCGCGCGCTGATGGGCTACCGGGTCGAGGTGCTGCGCCGCTGGCGGTCCAGCGCCCGGCAGTTCCTGGATGCCGGCGAGATCCCCGAGGAGGGCCATGTCATCCGCCAGCCCGACCTGGCACGCACCATCGAGCGGCTGGCCCGCGACGGCCACGACGGGTTCTACGACGGACCGGTGGCGCGCCGCCTGGTCACCGGCGTCAACGAGGCCGGCGGCAACTGGACCCTGGACGACCTGGCCGGCTACCGGGTCAAGGAGCGCGAGCCGCTGGTCATCGAGTACCGCGACCACCGCATCGTCACCTCGCCGCCGCCGTCCTCCGGCGGGGTGGTGATCGCCCAGGCGCTCAACATCCTGCGCCGCTGGGACCTGCCGGCGCTCGACCCGGCGCCGCGCAGCCACCTGCTCGCCGAGGCCCTGCGCCGCGGCTACCGCGACCGCGGCATCTACCTGGGCGACCCGGACTTCGTGGAGATGCCGTTGCGCAAGCTGCTCAGCGCCGACTACGCGGCCGGCCTGCGCGCCTCGATCCTGCTCGACAAGGCGACGCCCAGCGCCATGCTGCCAGGCACCGACAACGCGCCGCGCGGCACCGACACCACGCACTTCTCGGTGATCGACGCCGAGGGCAACCTGGTCGCCGCCACGCTGAGCGTCAACCTGCCGTACGGCTCGGGCTTCGTGGTGCCCGGCACCGGTGTCCTGCTCAACAACGAGATGGACGACTTCGCCCTGGTGCCCGACGCGCCGAACGCCTACGGCCTGATCGGCCGCGAGGCGAACGCGCCGGAGCCCGGCAAGCGCATGCTGTCGTCGATGACGCCGACCTTCGTGATCGGCGAGGGGCGCACGGCGGTGATCGGCACGCCCGGCGGCAGCCGCATCATCACCATGGTCCTGCTCGGCCTGCTCGAGGTGATCGACGGCAAGGACGCGCAGGCCGTGGTGTCGGCGCGGCGCATCCACCACCAGTACCTGCCGGACGCGATCTCCGCCGAGCAGGGCGCCCTGGACGAGGCCACCATCGCCGCGCTGCAGGAAATGGGCCACACGGTCAATGTCGGCGAGCGCGACTGGGGCAACATGCAGGTGGTGATCTGGAACCACGCCGACGGCAGTGTCGAGGCGGCCTCCGATCCGCGCTGGAGCTCCGGCCGCGCCGAGGTCCGCGAGCCATGAGGCTGTGGTCGATCGACGGCAACAGCCAGCGCCTGGACGGCGGCGCCATGTTCGGCAACGTGCCGCGCGCGCTGTGGGGCCAGTGGCTGCCGCCCGACGAGGCGCACCGCGTGCCGCTGGCCTGCCGCGCCCTGCTGGCACGCGACCTGGCCGGCCGCACGGTGCTGTTCGAGACCGGCATCGGCGCCTTCTTCGAGCCGCGCATGCGCGAGCGCTTCGGCGTCGTCGAGGAACGGCACCGGCTGCTGGATTCGCTGGCCGAGGCCGGCCTCGGCCACGAGGACATCGACGTGGTGGTGCTCTCGCACCTGCACTTCGACCACGCCGGCGGCCTGCTGGCACCCTGGCGCGAAGGCGCGGCCCCGGCGCTGCTGTTCCCGAACGCGCGCTTCCTGGTCGGTGCCGCGCACTGGCAGCGGGCGCTCGATCCGCACCCGCGCGACCGCGCCTCGTTCATCCCGGAACTGGCGCCGCTGCTGCGCGACTCCGGCCGCCTGGAACTGGTCGAGGGCGCCCACAGCGCCACACTGGGCGAGGCGGTGCGCTTCCACTACAGCGACGGCCACACGCCCGGCCTGATGCTCTCGGAGATCGTCGCGCCGGGCGGCGGCGTGGTGTTCTGCGCCGACCTCATCCCCGGCCGGCCCTGGGTGCACCTGCCGGTGACCATGGGCTACGACCGCTGGCCGGAGCGCCTGATCGACGAGAAGCAGGCCTTCCTGGACGACATGCTGGCGCGCGGCGTGCGGCTGTTCTTCACGCACGACCCGGGCTGCGCGATGGCACGGCTGGCGCGCGACCCGCGCGGCAAGTACCTGGCCGTCGATCCGCTCGAGCGGCTGGTCGACTGGCCGCTGGCGGCCTGAGCGGACGACGACCGGGTTCGCGGCAGCGACCCGTCCGCCGGACCGCCTGCCGTGCCTCCGGTGCCCTGAAGCCCACCGGGCGGCGGCCGGTCCCCGCGGCCGCCGCTGCGGCGGCGACGCTACACTGGCCGGCATCCTTCGCCGGCCCACCCGGCACGCCAACCCAGGGAGTCCCGCCATGAAGCGCCAGTTCCTTCCCCTGCTGCTTTCCGCCACCGCCGCCGTCGCGCTGGCCGCGGGCGAGGGCGCCAGCACGCCGCAGGTCACCGCCAGTGGCAGCCATGTCTACGGCGAGGCCATGCCGCTCGGGCGGCCGGCCGCGATCGGCACGGTGCTCGACGATGCCGGCCCGTTCCTGCGCCGCCGCGCCAAGTTCGAGGGCCGCATCACCCAGGTCTGCCAGAACAAGGGCTGCTGGCTGGTGCTGGCCGACGGCGAGCGCAGCGCGCGGGTGTTCAGCAACCACGCCTTCTTCCTGCCCAAGGACAGCAGCGGCCGCGCCGTGGTCTACGGCACGCTGGGCCAGCGCACGGTGAGCGAGGCCTTCGCGCGGCACCTGGCCGAGGACGCCGGGGGCGATCCCGCCTCGGTGAGCGGACCGCAGATCGAGTACCGCATCGACGCCTACAGCGTCGAACTGCAGCCGGCGGGTTGAGCCAGCCATGATGATGCCGCGCGTCACCGCCTTCTACGCCGCCCTGCTGGCCCTGCTGATGCTGGTCCTCGCCGCCCGCGTGGTGTTCTACCGCCGGCGCGCCCGCATCGGCATCGGCGACGGTGGCGACAAGGCGCTCGCCTTGCGCGTGCGCGTGCACGCCAACTTCGCCGAGAACATCCCGCTGGCCCTGGTCCTGCTCCTGGTGCTCGAGCTGCTGGCGACCGTGCCCCTTTGGTTGCACGTGTTCGGCATCGGCCTGGTGCTGGGCCGGGTGCTGCATGCGGTGGGCCTGTCGCGCACCGCCGGGACCAGCAACGGCCGGGTCCTTGGTACCGTGCTGACCTGGCTGGCGATCGCCGCCATGGCGCTGGTGCTGCTCTGGCAGAGCGTGGCCTGGTGGCTGCTGACCGCCTGAGCCGGTGGCTGGTCGCGCTTGCGCTGGCCCTGGGGCTGGCCGGCGCGGCCGCGGCGGTCGCGGCGCAGGCACCGCCGGACGAAGCCGACGCCGGGCCCGTCGCCGCGGAGGCGGCGACGGTGGACGACGATCCGGCCAGCGATCCCGCGATCGCCGCCGAGATCGAGCGGCTGGCGCAGGACGACGCCGATCTCGCGCGGCGCGTGCAGGCGGTGATGGCGCGGGTGCCGGCCCTGGCCGGCGTGCGCGTCGAGGTGACCTCCGGGCTGGCCACCCTGCGCGGCAGCGTCGACACCGAGGCGATGGTCGAGGTGGCCGGCCAGCTCGCCAACGCCGTGGATGGCGTGGTCGCGGTCGACAACCGGGTGTACCTGGAGACCGCGCTGGAGCGGCGCCTTGCGCCGGTGCTGGCGGACGGCATGGAACGCCTGCGCCGGCTGGTCGCGGCGCTGCCGCTGCTCGGCCTGGCGCTGGCGATCGTGGTCGGCCTGCACCTGCTGGGCGGGCTGCTGGTGCGCCTGCTGGCGCCGCTGCGCCGGTTCAGCCGCAATCCCTTCCTCGCCGACCTCATGCACCAGGCGCTGCGCCTGGCGATCACCCTGGTCGGCGTGCTGGTGGCGCTCGACCTGCTCGGCGCCACGGCCCTGGTCGGCGCCGTGCTGGGCGCCGCCGGCATCGTCGGCCTGGCGGTCGGCTTCGCCTTCAAGGACCTGGTCGAGAACTACATCGCCGGCATCCTGCTCAGCCTGCGCCAGCCGTTCGCGCCCAACGACCACGTCGTGATCGACGGCCACGAGGGCAGGGTGGCGACGCTGACCGCACGCGCCACCACCCTGATCACCCTGGACGGCAACCACCTGCGACTGCCCAACGCCCTGGTGTTCAAGGCGGTGATCCTCAACTACACGCGCAACCCGACCCGGCGCTTCGTGTTCGAGTTCGGCATCGGCAACGGCGAGGACCTGGTGCGTGCGCGCGAGCTGTGCCTGCAGGCCCTGGCGTCGACGCCTGGCGTGGTCGGGCAGCCGCCGCCGGCGATGCTGGTCAGGGCGCTGGCCGATTCCAGCGTGACCGTGCGCTGCAGCGCCTGGGTCGACCAGCGGCAGGCGTCGTTCGGCAAGGTCCAGAGCGAGGCCATCCAGGCGGTCAAGGCGGCCCTGGAGGGCGCCGGCATGGATCTGCCCGAGCCGATCTACCGCATCCAGCTCGCCGCGCCGGGCCCGCTGCCGGTGCCGGCAGCGGTCGCGGTCGGCCCAGCCCCGGTCGCACCCCCTGCCACTGCGGCGGTGTCGACCGGGCGCACGCCGCGGCCGCCCGCCGCGCCGGCGGCCGCGGCCGATGTCGCCCCCGAGGTCCACATCGACGCCCAGGTCGAGGACGAGGCGCGCCAGCACGCCGAGGACAACCTGCTGCGCGCCGACGGCCCGCGCGAGTAGGCTGTTGCGCCAAGCTCCGCAGCCCCAAGATAGATTCGTGCGGGCTACAGCACTCAAACTCCCTCACGGGTTCGTGTCTAGGAGAAGGTCGTGTATCGAATCATAACGACCCTTGTTGCGTTTGCTCTGTTGGGTTGCATGAGCGCTAGATCCTCGCCCGAACCAGAGCTGGATATGTCGGAAGTTGATATTGAAGTTGAGGTTCGAGGATTTCGCGCTAACGCACTTCACGATGACTTCGTGGGTGGCGTGCATCGCAGTTACCATGTGTCAACAGTCAGGATCGTAAGGCCTACTATTTACCATGGACGATTACTGAAGATCACTCATACGAGTATGCCGGAGGAGGACTCGTTCTGGAGGAGCGCCGACTCCTTGGGAGTGATTTCGGTCTATTCTTGGGTTCTTGAGGAGGAAGCGCCGGATGTGCCAGCGACATGGGTGCAAATAAGGTCAAGAGTCGGCAAGCGCTAAGGGTCGGCTCATGCAAGGCAACTCAATTACGTCACTTGTCACGTCTTGCCCTGGATCGGCATTCAATCCCCGGCGGTTGCGCCCGCGGCCGGCCCGGCACGGTCGCACCCCCTGCCACTGCGGCGGTGTCGACCGCGCGCACGCCGCGGCCGCCCGCCGCACCGCCGGCCGCGGCCGATGTCGCCCCCGAGGTCCACATCGACGCCCAGGTCGAGGACGAGGCGCGCCAGCACGCCGAGGACAACCTGCTGCGCGCCGACGGCCCGCGCGAGTAGGGCGGGCATTGGGCTTTCCTCGCCCCTCTTTCCCAGAAAACCCATCGCGCCGTTCCCCATGATGAAGTGCAGTCATCATCGTTAAATGTTGAGGGGTACCTGAGTTGTCCAACCTGACTATGCTTCTTGTTGCGGTCATGGGTACAAATTCGTACTCGACAGAGGCCCGGCTTTTTGGCGTTGCTTTTGATATCGGGGGAATTTATGTCGAGCTGCCCATTTACACCGCGCTGGGTCAAGTAACAAGATCCGATAAGTCCGATATATTGAGATTCCGCTCCATGGATCCAGTCGGCAAGTTTGGGAGTGCGATCGTCGCGTACAACTTCAGCGTGAGACAGGACTTGATCCCGTTGCCTGCCGAACTCAACCTGACGGCCTGCTCCATTAGCGCCAATGGCGCCGTTTTTAGATTCTATGTTTCGCCGGGCGAAGAAGATCGCCGCTGGGCTACTGTATCTGGCTCAGAGATAGCGATGTTATTTAGTTCGTCCGGATTCATGACGACGGATGATGTTCTATCGTTCATGCCCGAAGAATCGTGGCAGCCGATATCATCCGACAATGAGGAACTGCTGAAATGTGATCGAGAGCATTTCGACGCGGCCTATCGCGTCCCTCGGCGCGCGCCGTGAAAGATGTGCCTGGGATCGTGTCGTTTTCGGGGGGGTGCGCCCGATCCATGGTCTGCAACGCGGTCCTCACGCCGCTTGCGCCCGGCCCGTGCAGGAAGCTCCATCAGGCTTCGCCCCGGCTTTTCTCCCCTGTCGGCATCGCCAGAAGCGATTGCGTGCAGTTGATTCCCAATGAACAGACATACGCATCAGGGTAATGCCAGTGCAAGGAGAGTTCGATGACCGGCTTTTCGGCGGTCGTTGTTTTTTCGATTGCTGCCGTACTGGAAGCCGGGTTTCCAGGGATCAATTTTTCCGAACGGCCCGATACCACCCCGGATGGGCGATTTGGAACGCGCTGCTATCCTTCAGGAATCGAGAGTCAGGGCGAGGTATGTCAGGTCTCCTTTGCTCGCTTGATCGCCGGCCCTGAAGCGTACCATGGCCGACGAATTGCACTTGTCGGATATCTGATCGATCGAGGGGGTCAGAGGGCGCTGTATCCGAGTTCTGAGAGCTTGCGGTCTGGCCTCACGATAGAAGGAGTGGAGTTGGCCAATGTCCCTCCTGCCGAGGAGTACAAGAGGGAGGACTACATGAAGGGTAGAGGCAGGACTGGTGTTACTGGTGTTTTTGACGCGTACTTTGTTGGTTTGGCTTTGGAGCGGCTGGGCCTGCTCCACGATGTGAGCCGAATCTACGATGCGAGTCTGCCGCTCGGGGACCTCAATGATTAGCTTGTTGATTCCATCCCTGAGGGGGATGGGCGGGACTGGCGAGAAGCGACTGCCCAGTAAAGCAGCGATATTTTTTTCTTGTCTGTTCGTGGTCCTGGGCGTGTCAGCGCAAAGCGCTGAGGTTCCTGCACATTGGTTTGATAAGGCCCCGGATGAACGGAGTGTCTCCCTGATTCGACTGATCGCCGATCCGCAAGCGTTTGACGAGCGGAACGTGGTCGTTCAGGGATTTCTGGTCTTGAGGGACGAGTACGAAAACTCGCTTTTCATTGATGAGAACGCATATCTCGCAGGCCTGTCGTCGAATTCGATCGCGGTAGACCTTGAGGATAGCTCGGCAATGATTGCGACACGGGCGCAGGAGCTTGATAAGCGGTATGTGCGAATCGCAGGAAAGTTTCATGTAGGCCCTACCGCCTTCAGCTCGGGGCTGCTAAAGGCAATCTACAGGTTGGGGCCAACCTTTCCTGAGGACGAGTAACTGCTGGGGTCTCCAACGAGTGACCATCACCAACAGCGGGTTTCCTGGCCGGAAGTCACCGAGATCGGGTCTCATTGACGGATTGCATTTTGCGCCTGGCAGGTAAGGTTGCTCTCACGACCAAGATTGCACTCACGACGGTGGTCCCGGCGCCCTTTCCCGCGGGGCGTTCCGAATCTTCCCGCGGCCTTCCAGGGCCACCCTGATTGTGCGGTCGAGCGCGGCCTGTGCCAGTAAGGGCTGGCCTTGCGCAGGATCTCATTGGCGTACCGCAATTCTCGCTCAGTGGAAATCCCGGCTGCCGGCCGAGATCGAGGGCAGCAGGGCGTCGGCGCTGTCCAGGCGGGCGGCGATCAGGTGGCGCACGCCGTGGGCGGCCTGCAGGTGGCCGCGCACGGCCAGCAGGCGCGATTCCAGCAGGGCGCGGTGGTCGCGCAGGGCGACCTGGCGCCAGACCACCAGGTTGACCTGGCCGGTCTCGTCCTCGAGCGTCACGAAGGTGACCCCGGACGCGGTGGCCGGGCGCTGGCGCATGGTGACCAGGCCGACCAGGCGCACCGGCGCGCCGTCGGCCAGGGCTTCCAGATCCAGCGCACGCAGCAGGCCGCGCCGTGCCAGGCGCGGCCGCACCAGGGACAGCGGATGCGCGGCCAGGCTCAGGCCCAGCGCCGCGTAATCGGCATGGACCTCGGCGGCGCGGTCGGGCGGGCGCAGCGCGACCCGGCGCTCGCGGGCGCTGTCGTCGGCCAGCAGCAGCGGTGTCTGGCGGGTCGCCATGCCGGACCCGAGCCGGGTCGTGGAGCCGGTCGTGCGCCCGGCCATGGCCGCGATCGCAACCGCAGCCCCAGCGCCAGCTCCAGTCCCAGCTCCGAACCCCACCTCGACCGCAGCCTCGACCGCACCCGCAGCCGCATCCGCGGTTGCACCCGCGGCCGCGGTGGCCACGGGCGCGTCGAGGCCGCGCGCGTGCGCCGCCGGGACCGGCTCGCTGCCGGCCACCGCCCACAGCGCGCGGTGGCGGTGCCCGGCCAGGCGGCGCAGGGCGCCGGCGGCGGCCAGCTTCTGCAACTGGCCGCGGTCCAGCCCGGCGCGCCGGGCGAGGTCGCCGACATCGGCGAACGGCGCCTGCGCGCGCGCCGCGACCAGCCGCCGCATGGCCGCCTCGGCCAGGCCGTCGGCGATCCGGAAGCCCAGGCGCAGGGCCAGCGCGCCGGTGCTGCCGTCCTGTTCCTCCAGGGTGCAGTCGAAGTCGCTGGCCAGCGCGTCGACCGGCAGCACGCGCACGCCGTGCCGGCGCGCGTCGGCGACGATCTGCGCCGGCGCGTAGAAGCCCATCGGCAGGCTGTTGAGCAGGGCGGCGGCGAAGATCGCAGGCTGGTGGCACTTCAGCCAGGCCGAGGCGTAGACCAGCAGCGCGAAGCTGGCCGCGTGCGATTCCGGGAAGCCGTAGCTGCCGAAGCCCTTGATCTGCTCGAACACGCGCTCGGCGAATTCCGCGGCGTAGCCGTGCGCGGCCATGCCGCCCAGGATGCGTTCGCGCCAGTGCTCCAGGCCGCCGCGGCGCTTCCAGGCCGCCATCGAGCGGCGCAACTGGTCGGCCTCGCCGGCGCTGAAGCCGGCCGCGACCATCGCCAGTTCCATCACCTGCTCCTGGAAGATCGGCACGCCGAGCGTGCGCTCGAACACCGCCTGCAGTTCCGCGCTGGGATAGTCGACCGGCTCCTCGCCGTTGCGGCGTCGCAGGTAGGGATGGACCATGCCGCCCTGGATCGGTCCGGGCCGCACGATCGCCACCTGGATCACCAGGTCGTAGAAGCAGGCCGGCTTCAGGCGCGGCAGCATCGCCATCTGCGCGCGCGACTCGACCTGGAACACGCCGATCGAGTCGCCGCCCTGGAGCATGGCGTAGACCGCCGGGTCCTCGGCCGGGATCGTCGCCAGTTCCAGGCGCACACCGCGGTGCCGGGCCAGCAGGTCCAGGCCGCGGCGCAGGCACGAGAGCATGCCCAGGGCCAGCACGTCGACCTTGAGCAGGCCCAGTTCCTCGAGGTCGTCCTTGTCCCACTGGATGACGGTGCGCCCGTCCATGGCGGCGTTCTCCACCGGCACCAGGGACGACAGCGGCTCGTCGGCGATCACGAAGCCGCCGACATGCTGCGACAGGTGCCGCGGCAGGCGCACCAGTTCGTCGACCAGGGCCAGGACGCGGGCCAGTTCCGGCGAGTCCGGCGCGAAGCCCTGCTCGGCCAGCAGCACCTCCACCGGCGCGCCTTCCTGGCCGCGCGCGAACACCCGGCTGAGCGCGTCCTGCTGGTCGGCGGGCAGGCCCAGGGCCTTGGCCACCTCGCGGGCGGCGCTGCGCGGCTGCCAGCGGATCACGGTGGCGGCCAGCGCGGCGCGCTCGCGGCCGTACTTGCCGTAGACGTACTGGATCACCTCCTCGCGGCGCTGGTGCTCGAAGTCGACGTCGATGTCGGGCGGCTCGTTGCGTTCCTCGGACAAAAAGCGCCCGAACAGCAGGCGGAACCGCGACGGGTCGACCTCGGTGATGCCCAGCGCGAAGCACACCGCCGAGTTCGCCGCCGAGCCGCGGCCCTGGCACAGGATGCCGCGGCCGCGCGCGAACCGGACCACGTCCTCGACGGTGAGGAAGAAGGCCTCGTAGCCGAGCCTGGCGACCAGGGCCAGTTCCTGTTCGACCTGGTCACGGACGGCTGGCGGCTCGCCGCCGGGCCAGCGCCGGCGCAGGCCGGCCTCGGTGAGGCTGCGCAGCCAGGAGGCGGCATCGTGGCCGGCGGGGACCAGCTCGCGCGGGTAGCGGTAGGACAGCGCGCGCAGGCTGAAGGTGCAGCGCGCGGCGACCGCCACCGATTCGGCGAGCAGCCGTTCCGGGTGGATGGCGGCCAGCGCGCGGCGGGTGCGCAGGTGGCGTTCGCCGTTGCCGAACAGGGCATGGCCGGCCTGCGCCACCGGCACGCCCAGGCGGATCGCGGCGAGCACGTCCTGCAGGGCGCGCCGCCGGCGCACGTGCATGTGCACATCGCCGCTGGCCAGCGCCGGCAGGTCCAGGCGCGCGGCCAGGTCGAGCAGCAGCGCCAGACGCGCGTCATCGTCGGGGCCGCGGTGCAGCTCCACCGCCAGCCAGGTGCGCCGCGGGAACTGCCGGGCCAGCCAGCGGCCCTGGCCGGGCGCTGGCCGCTCGCCGGGCAGCCACAGTGCCAGCAGGCCGTCGTTGCCGCCGGCCTCGACATCGCTGCGGCGCAGTTCGTAGCCGCCCTTGCCGGCGCGCCGGCGTGCCGTGGTGATCAGCGCGCACAGGCGCCGGTAGCCGGCCTGGTCGGCGCACAGCAGCACGCACTTCAGGCCGCAGGCCAGGGTGAACTCGGCGCCGGCGACCAGCGGCACGCCGTGCGCCTCGCTGGCTTCCAGGGCGCGCACGATGCCCGCCAGCGAGCACTCGTCGGTGATCGCCAGGGCGCGGTAGCCAAGCTGCTTCGCGCGCGCGCACAGCTCGTCGGCGCTGGACGCGCCGCGGCCGAAGCTGAAGCCGCTCAGGCAATGCAGTTCGGCGTAGCCGGGCAGGTCGGCGCTCATGGCGCGTCCTGCCCTCTCCCCCGGCCCCTCCCCCGCAGGCGGGGGAGGGGAGAAGTGGGGTGCCGTCGCCCGGCGGTTGGCTGCGTGCCCCGCCTGGGCTTGCCGGCGACCGGTGGCCGCCTCGCCCGTATCCAGCCCCGATCGTCACGCCGTGCCGCGGAGCCGCCTGCGGCCGGGCAGGACGGCCTGGTGTTGCCCAGCGGCGGAACCATGCGTCCGCGCCTCAGGCGAACCAGCCGTGCAGCATCCAGCCGTCGCGTTCGCCGACCGGGCAGAAGGCCCAGGCGCGCTGGCCCTGGGCGGTCTCGATGACGTAGTAGTCGCGGCGCAGGTCGCCGCCGTCCCACCAGCCGGTCTCCAGGCGTTCCGGGCCGGACAGCACGCGCGCCGGGCGGCCGCGCAGCGGGATCGGACGGGGCAGCAGCCAGACCGGGCGGCTGGCCGCCTGGCGGGGATCGGCGGGCAGGGCGGCGGGGACGCCGCGGGCGGCAGCGCCAGCAGCGGCACGGGCAGAGGCACAGGCACCGACTCCGGCAGCGGGGCCGGTGCCGTGCTGTGGCAGGCCGCCCTCGCGCCGCCTGGCGCCGCGTCGCGGCGCGCCGGATGCCGGCAGCGCCGAAGGCAGCAGGGCGGTGGCGCGTTCGGGGCGATGGTCGGCCTGCTCGACCGGATGCCGGACCGCCTCGTCGCCGAGCCGGGCGCGCAGGCGCTCGAGCAGGTCCGGCCAGTCGCCGCGCTCGCCGGCGGCACCGGCGAACAGGTCGGCCAGGCCGGGCCGGAACGGCGGCAGCTCGTCGGCGACCAGGGCCAGGCCGGCGACCGGCGCCGCCAGGCTGGCGCGTTCCAGGCGCGCGCGCGCCAGTTCCAGCAGGCGGGCCGGATCGCGCTCGGGACGCAGCAGGCCGACCGGCACGGCGGTGGCGGGCACGTCCTCGTGCAGCAGCACCAGGCGGAAGCGCTGCACGCCGCCGTCGCGCGCCTGCAGGGTGGCGGCGAGTTCGGCGAACAGCCGGCGCAGCGCGAACAGCAGCGGTTCCACGGCGGTCGGCCGGGCGTCGAACTCGATCACCGCCTCGAAGCCCTGCGGCGGCTGCCAGCCGGGCAAAGGATCGGGCGCGCGGCCGTACAGGCGGTCGATCTGCACCAGGGCGGCGGCGCCGATCCGGCGGCCCAGGCTGTCGCGCGGCAGGGTGGCCAGCTCGCGCAGGCGCAGAAAGCCCATGGCGCGCACCGCGGCCAGGGCGCCTGGCTCGAAGCCGGCCGCGCTCACCGGCAGATCGTCGAGCAGGCGGCGCAGGGCGTCGTCGCGGGCCACCGCGGTCGCCGGGGCGGCGGTCGCCGCATCGATCGCCCGGCCCAGGTCGCCCGCGGCGCGCCCCCCGGCCTGCCCGGCATCCTCCCGGTCGCGTTTTCCGGAAGGCATCGATGGTCCGATGCCCGGGCTGCATGCCGCCCGCGCGCTGCCGCCGGGAAAGCCCGCCCGTCCGGCAGCACGGGCCGCCGGCAGCGCGCCGGCAGGCGAGGGCGCGGCCCGGACACCGCTCGCAGTCCGGTCCGCCGCCGGCGAGGATGCCGCCTGGGCCAGCCCCGCCAGCACCCAGGCGGCGCGCGGCCGCGGTGCCAGGGCCAGGCGCGCGGCCAGGCCCAGCTGGCCGAGGTCGCCGCGCAGTTGCCGTTCCAGCGCCGGCCAGCCCCGGAACAGGCGCAGGCTGCCGCCGACCTCCAGCACCACGGCGTCGGGCAGGGCCAGGCTGACCTGGTCGCTGAAGCCGTAGGCCCAGGCCCCCAGCAGTTGCCACAGCGCCTGCTCGGCGCCGGCATCGCGGGGCAGGGCGACGAGATCCGGGCACAGGGCGCGGGCCGCCGGCAGGCCCAGCCCCGGGCGCACCCCGGCGCGCCGGGCGCCGTCGCTGCAGGCCAGCACCTGCAGCCGCTGCGGCGGGCCGTCGAGCACCGCCAGCCGCTCCGGCACCGTGGCCAGCCGCCGCTGCACGGCGGCCAGGGCCGGATCGGCCAGGCGCAGGCAGGCCCACAGCGACGCGCTCATGGCCGCGCGCCGGCGGCGTCGTCGGCCGGGCCGGCGACAGCGGCAAGGACCGTCTGGTGTGGGCGCCCGGACCCGGCTGCAGGATGCGCCAGACAGGCCGGCCCGGCTGCCGGATGAGCCGGACAGTCAGACCCTGACGCCGCAGGCGCCAGGCCGGCGGAGGGCGGCCCCTCCGCCAGCCGCGCGGGCACGGCACGGCCGGCGCGTGCCGGGTCGGCGCCGCGCCCCGACGGCGGCGCCGGCAGGCGGACGGTCGCCGGGTCGGGCCTGGCCGTGTGGGGCGCCGCCCTGGTCGCGGGCTGGAACAGCGTGGCTTGCCGGACACCGGCGGACCCGGACGCCGCGCCGGCCTGCCTCGTCTCGAGGCCGGTGGCTCCGGATGCAGCGTCCGCCGCCTGCCTGGCCGGGGCGCTGGCCGGCCCGGGCCGGCCAGCGCCCGCGCGCCCGGCATCGCCGGCCACCAGCGCCAGCTCGCCGGCCGGCGGCGCCAGCAGGCCGCGGCACTTGAGCACGCGCAATACCGGTTCGCCGCGCTCGCGGCGCACGACGATGCGCAGCGGCGCCGGGCTGGGGTTGCCGGCGTGGCGGGCGTCGCGCAGCAGGAAGGCGTGGCCGCGGCCGGTCTCGGCAGCCAGTTGCAGGCGGCGCAGGGCGGTGCCGTCGGCGCTGGCCGACCACAGCAGCACGGCGCCGCAGCAGCCGGCGCGCAGGCATTGCTCGGCCGCCCACAGCGCCTGCTGCGGCGCCGCCTCGACCAGGTGCAGGGCGGCCAGGTCCAGGCCGTGCGCGCGCAGGGCCGGCGCGAACGGTCGGTAGGGCGGCGCCACCCAGACCAGCGGCCGCGCCGGGCTGGCCAGGCGGGCCAGGACCGGCAGCAGCACGGCCAGCTCGCCGCAGCCGTCGTGGCCGTGCAGGACCTCGCACACCGCGCCGGCCGGCCAGCCGCCGCCGGGCAGCAGGGCGTCCAGCGCCGGCCAGCCGGTGGCGCTGGCCGGCGTGCCGCTGCGGTTGCGGCGGCCGCGCCACAGGTCGGTGCGGACCGGGAGGGCGGGGTCGGCGACGGTGCCGGCAACGGCCGGCTGCGGCAGGGCGGCCATGGCTCAGCGTCCCTGCCAAGGGCACGGGGAGCGGCGACCGGCGGGCGCCGCATCCGCGCCGGACGCGTCACGGGTACCACGGACATCCGCAACACCGGGCGCACCGGCCTCCCCGGACGCCCGACGGCAGGCGGCCGGCGGCGTGGCCGGGTCGGTCAGGGCAGTCAGGACGGCCATGGCGGTCATGGCCCTCAGCCGCGCCGGATCACGCCGACGTGCAGGCCCTCGATGGCGAAGACCTGGCGTGCCGGGTCGACCGGGATCGGCGCGTAGTCGGGATTGGCCGGCAGCAGGGTCAGGCCGCCGTCGGCGCCGCGGCGCAGGCGCTTGACGGTGATCTCGTCGTCCAGCCGGGCGACCACGATCTGCCCGGACTCGGCGACCGGCGTGCGGTGCACGGCGATCAGGTCGCCGTCCAGGATGCCGGCCTCGCGCATGCTGTCGCCCTCGACGCGCAGCAAAAAATGCGGGCGCGGCCGGAACAGCGCGCGGTCCAGCGCGTAGCGGCCGGCGATGTGGGCGTCGGAGAGGATCGGCGCGCCGGCGGCGACCCGGCCGACCAGGGGCAGGCTGAGCAGGTCGGCGGCGGCCGGCGGCGCGCCCGCGTCGCCGTCGTCGCCCGCGCCGGCCCCGGCCAGCACCCGGATGCCGCGCGAACGCCCGCCCTCCAGGGCGATCGCGCCCTTGGCGGCCAGCGCCCGCAGGTGGTCCTCGGCGCTGCGCGCCTGCGAGAACCCGAACGCCCGGGCGATCTCGGCGCGGGTCGGCGGGTAGCCGTGGCCGGCCTGGAAGGCGGTCAGGAAGTCGAGGATGGCCTGCTGGCGGTCGGTGAGCTGCATGCCACCTTTTTATGTGGTTCCGGGGGTGGATGCAAGTCCCGGTCGGGTGATCCGTCGCAAGGGCTTGGACAGGTCAGGACACGGCGACTGGTGACAACGCTCCCCTCGTGGAATGAAGTGTGGACTTCATCACTGAAGTTGATGTTGACATGGCGTTCGGGGGGGGGGTACAAGTGGCTGCGCAGTGGGTACGAATTGACTTTTATTGCATACAGGAGATTCGCCATGTTCGGACTGCTTGTGTCGAGCGCGATGGCACTGGCCGGAATGCAGGCGGCACCACGCGATGATCTGGCGCGTATAGATCAGGTCAACCAGCTCGCCGTCAGACATGGCTGGATGACGGCATGCCACCATCATCCGGCGGATGAGTTGTATGAGTCGTTCGCCAACCAATCCCCTGGGTCCAATGCCCGCATGGTTGCGGCGCATCCTTATGCCGCCTGCCTGATCGAAATGTCCCATGAGCGCGAGGCGATCATCTTCTTGACACAGGTGTTGGAGGAGGCTGCTCCGGAACCCTTCATTCCAGCAACGCATGCGACTGGACTGCGCGCCATCCTTCTGACTGACCTGGGCCTGGCTCATATGCGTTTGGGGCAAGTCGAGGCCGCGCGTCGATGGTTTGGCGAGGCACTGCAACTCCATTTCGATGCCGACAATGCATCCCGTCTGGCCATGCTCATGCAGATGGAGGCCGACGTCCGATCCATGGGAGGAGATCCAGATCTCGCGCTGTCCTTGATCCAGCAAGGCCGTAACCTGCTGGCCCGTGCAGTTCTCGAAAGCCGGTCCGGAAGTGCGGAGCAGGGACGCTACTTGCTTCAATCGGCGGTTTTGGAAGCGACGGCGGCTCGCATTGACTCTGAAACATCCTTGAGTGTCGCGCAATCCCTAGCCGAAAAGGCAACCGTCATTTTGGAAGCCTTGGTCGAAGTTGACCCGACTGAGATAAACCGGGCCTTATTGATGGATGCCTACGCGAACATGGCCTCGCTTCTGGCCTTGCAGGGAAAGCGGGATCAAGCTTTGCACCATGTGGGGCAGGCGCGTGCCACGGCGCCCAGTCAACGTCTGCACCATGTTCTTGACGCCATGCTCTCGCCCATCGAAGGGAGGTCCATTGCGGAAGGCGCCGAGTTTGAGCCCGGAGGGCGGGTGGCATTGGAAGAGCACCGCGTGGTCCCACTGCGCTAAACCGATTTTCCGAAACCTGTAGTCAGACTGGAGAGGGTTGCCATGAATCCACATGCGGCTTTTCGTTCGGGGCTTGCTGCATTGCTTTTTTCGTCCCTGTCCCTGTTTTCGGGGTCCACGCAAGCTGGCATTGTTTCGTACATGGTCATCGAATGTAACGACAGTGGCTGTTACCAGCTGAATGCGCCAGTCAACGTCAACCCGCCTGGAGGCTGCCAGTTCCCGCCATGTTTCTGGACCTGAAAATGCTCACGAACAGGGTGACCCAGACACGCGCGCTCGTCGGGCTTCTGGCGGTTGGCATTGCCGTTGCCCCACCGTTGGTTGTCGCTGATGCTCCTGATGAAAAGCCCGACGATCGCGTCCCGATCGAGGTCACCCTCGAGGAGCGCGCCGCGTACTGGCAGCCGGTCCAGCCGCGCACCCGGCGCGAGGTGGGCATGGTGCCGATGGAGGAGTTCGAGCGGATGCGCAGCGGCCATGTCGAGGTCGAGTTCCTGATCGACCGCGAGGGCAAGGTCCGGGACATCGTGATCCTGGATTCCTCGCCACCCGGCATGTGGGACGAGCACGCGCGCATCGACCTCGCCGGCTTCGAATACGCGCCGACCCCGGAGAACGCCGAACGCCATCCGGTCCGGGTCCGCCAGCGTTTCACCTACGAGCCGCGGCAGACCTCCAGGCTGCCCTGATCCGCCCCGGGGCGTGCCGCCACGCCCCGCCGCCACGAACCTGCTGCCGCGCGTGCTGCAGCCGTTACCCTGTCGTCCCCTGAGGATGGAGGCGGGGCCATGGAGGCACAGGTGCGGCGCGCCGATCCGGCGGCGGAATACTGGTTCGTCGAGGGCTGCCACATTCTGGAACTGCTCAACGACCCGGCCGACCCGGCGCTGTCGGTGGCGCGCGCGCGGGTGCCGGCCGGCGGCCGCACGCGCTGGCACCGCCTGGCCGGCACCGCCGAGCGCTACCTGGTGCTGGAAGGCCGCGGCGAGGTCGAAGTCGGCGAGCTGCCGGCCCAGGCGGTCGGCCCCGGCGATCTGGTGCTGATCCCGCCGGGCGTGCGCCAGCGCATCGCCAACCCCGGCCCCGAGGACCTGGTGTTCCTGGCGCTGTGCACGCCGCGCTTCGAGGCCGGCAACTACCAGGACATCGACGACGCGGACACCGTGCCATGACCTGGCTGGCCGCGCTGTTCGCGCTCACCGCGCTGCTGTACGCCATGGTCGGTTTCGGCGGCGGCTCCACCTACAACGCCCTGCTGGTGCTGGCGGAGGTCGACTACCGGCTGCTGCCCAGCATCGCCCTGGTCTGCAACCTGATCGTGGTCGGCGGGGGCGCCTGGCGCTACGCCCGCGCCGGCCACCTGGACGCGCGCTTCGTGGCGCCGTTCGTGCTGCTGTCGATGCCGATGGCCTGGCTGGGCGGCCGGCTGCCGATCGGGCGCGAGACCTTCGTGCTGCTGCTCGGCCTGGCCCTGCTGGCGGCCGGCCTGCTGATGCTGTTCGAGCGGCGCGAGGCCGCCGCCGCGTCGCCGCGGCGCACGCCCGGGCAGTTCGCCCTGGCGCTGGCCCTGGGCGCCGGCATCGGCCTGCTCAGCGGCCTGGTCGGCATCGGCGGCGGCATCTTCCTGGCACCCCTGCTGCATACCCTGCGCCTGGCCACGCCCAAGGCCATCGCCGCCACCGCCAGCGTGTTCATCCTGCTCAACTCGCTGGCCGGCCTGGCCGGCCAGGCCGCCAAGCTGGGTGGCCTGGACCATGCCGGCGAACTGCTGGTGTGGTGGCCGCTGTTCCTGGCGGTGCTGGCCGGCGGCCAGCTCGGCAGCTGGCTGGGCGCCGGCCGCTTCTCCGAGCGCACGGTGAAGCGGCTGACGGCGGTGCTGGTGCTGTATGTGGCTGGGCGGTTGTTGTGGCAGTGGGCGCAGGGGACTTGACCTGATTCATCGGGACCCGCAGCCGCTCATGCGGCGGGTTCGGGCGCCGACAACCCCTTGCTCCAGATGCCCGACCGGTCGAAGCAGCAGGCGCGGCGCTTGCCGGACGCCAGCATGTCGCAGGTGGCGGCGATGCGCTTGCCGCGGGTCTGCGCCTGCTTGCCCGAGCCGATCCAGAAGATCCAGTCGCGGCGCGCCACCGGGGTCAGGGTGGCCCATTGCGCCTTGGCCGCCGGATGCGCGGCCAGGGCACGGCGCAGGTCGGCGGGCAGGGCGGGTTCGGGTTCCTCGGCGACCGGCACGATGGCCAGTTCGACGGTATCGCCGACCGCGACGCCGGCGGCCGCGCGCAGGGCGCGTTCGACCTTCAGCCAGTGGCTGCCCTGGCCGTCGGGCTGCAGGGTGGCCCGGAAGGGCGCGCCGGCCAGGGTGCCGGACACCGTGACCAGGCCGCGCGAGGGCAGGTGGGCGCTGGCCTGCGCGGGGACCTGCAGGAACGACCAGGCGGCGTTGCGCGGTTGCGCGGGGCGCAGCAGTCGGGCCTGGAAGCGGATCGCGGCCGGGGCTCTGGGCATGGGGTGATGCTATCGCCTCGGGCACGATGCGCGGCGCGGCGATGGGGGCGCGGGTCGACGGTCGGCAAGATTCCGTGCGCATCAGCGCCTGCAGGGGCGCGTGCCCGAAGAGCGCCAGGGCGCCGATGGCTGCGAGCGGCCGCCAGGCCATGGGCAGGCGCCGGCCTGCCTGCCGGAGCGGTCGGCCCCTGTGCCCGCATGCCTGATCGGGAGGGCGTGGCCCGGTCAGACGCGCGGGTCAGGGCGTCGGCACGCCGTAGCGCAGCCGGGCGAGATGCGCGCCATCGCCGCCGCCGCGCAGCACGTACAGCCGGTCGTACTGCGACTCGTCGAGGTCGGCCAGGCCCTGGGCGCCGAAGGCGGCGGCGAGGTCGTCGAGGGTGTTGGAGTGGCCGACGACCAGGACCGCCTGGCCGGCGTGGTCGGCGCGCACGGTGGCGGCCAGGGCCCGGGCGTCGCGGGCGTCGTAGCGGGTCGGGGCCAGGCCGGTGGCGGCGGCGACCGGCGCGGCGGTGTCGCGGCTGCGCCGGGTGTCGGTGACGAAGACCGCGGCCAGGCCGGCGTCGGCGAGCACGTGGGCGAGGGTGGTCGCGCGGGCCTGGCCGGCGGGGGAGAGCGCGGGATCGTCGCCGTCGGCCTTCTCGGCGTGGCGGACCAGGTAGACGGTGGTGGTGGCGTTGGCTGCGTCCGCGGCCGGTGGCGCGGCCCAGGCCAGCGCGGAGATGATCGCTGACAGGAGCAGGGCGGTCAGGCAGCGGAGAGCGAGGTGCTGGGCAGGGCTCATCGATCAGGCCGGGCTGGAGGGTGCATCCGATGGTGGCGGCTGACGGCTGTGGCGACAATGGTGCGGGCGTGGCGGACGGTTCGGGCGCGGGCCTGCCGGATGCAGTTCGGCCTTGCCGGGGCGCCCTCTCCCCCGCCCCTCCCGCGCAGGCGGGGGAGGGGAGAAGTGCGGTGCTGCGGCGGTCGACAGGGGGCCTGGACGCAACCTCGGAGCTGCGATCCCGCCGAACCGCCTTGCGTCTTTCCCTTGTCGCGACAGCCGGGACCCGACCAAGACCAGGCGGGTCGACCTGGAGGCTCCCTCGCGGACGGGGGTGGGGAGAAGGGCGGTGCTGCGGCGGTCTAAAGGCCTGGAAGCGGCGAGGGGTCTGCGGTTCCGCGGGAACGACTGCGGTCTTTTGGGTATCGTGCCGGCCATGGATCCGATCGAGATCGAGCTGACCGACCTGGAGGCCGCGCTGGCCGACGGCTGGTCGGTGCTGGACGTGCGCAGCGCGGCCGAGCGGGTGGCCATCCCGGTGCCGGTGGATTCGCACTGGATCCCGCTGCCGCAGTTGCTGTCGGGCCTGGCCGATCCGGGTCCGGGTCGCTGGCTGGTGCTGTGCGCGCATGGCCAGCGCAGCCTGTATGGCGCGGCCGTGCTGCGGCAACTGGGCCATGCCGATGCCACCTCGCTGCGTGGCGGGCTGGCGGGGCTGGGCTTCGGCGACTGAGCCCTGGTGCCCGCGTGGCCGGGATCGACGGTGCGCCGGACGCCGCGCGCCGCCTCAGGCGAAGTCGGCGCGACCTGGGTCGACGGCGCGGCCGTCGGGCTGCCAGCGGGCCAGGAACAGCGCGGCGTAGACGCGCGGGTCGACGTGCAGGCCGGCGGCCATGCGTCCGGCCAGGAAGGCGGCGGCGCGGGCCATGGGCACGACGTGCACGGTGATGTCCTCGGCGCCGTCGCCGCCGCCGGGGCCGGTGCGGCGCAGGCCGCTGGCGCGCACGAAGCTGAGCATCTCGTCGGCCATGCCGGGGGCGCTGGGCCCGGCCATCAGGAACTCCAGCTTCGCCGCCTCGAAGCCGGTTTCCTCCAGCAGTTCGCGGCCGGCCGCGGCCAGGATGTCGTCCTCGCCGGGCTGGTCGCCGGCCAGGCCGGCCGGGTTCTCGATGCAACGGCATTGCAGGGGTTCGCGGTACTGCTCGACCAGGACGATCTCGTCGGCGTCGGTCAGGGCCACGACGACGGCGGCGCCGAAGGCGTTGGTGCGCTGCACGAACTCCCAGCGGCCGCGCTGGCGCAGCGCCAGGAAGCGGCCTTCGTGCAGGGTGCGGGTGCCGTGCGGGGGCGGTACAGGGTCCACTGCGGTATCCTTCGCGGCTGTCCCGGCCATGATGACCGATCCATGAGTCTACGGTCCGTCCCCGGGAACCTTCACGGGCGCCGCCGGTCTGCCCGGTCCCCGCTGTCGTCCGCGCCGTCCGTCCGGACCCGCCCCGAGCCAAGGTAATGCCCATGTCCAAGTCCCTCCCCGCCCTGCTGGCCGCGGCGTTCGCCGCCGCCGCCGCCGTCTCCGCCAGCGGGCTCCATGCCCAGGCCGCCGCCCCGGAGAGCCAGGCCCCGGCCGAGCAGCAGGTCGACCTGTCGCGCATCGAGGACGTGCCGACCCTGCTGGCCATGGCGCGCGACCTGCAGGCCGAGCGCGCCTGGCCGCAGCTGATCCGTGTCTGGCAGCGCATCCGCAGTCTGCGCATCCACAACCCGCACTATGTCTACGAGCTGGCCGCCGCCTTCGCCCAGGCCGGCGAGATGACCCAGGGTTACAACGCCCTGCTGGTGCTGCAGCAGGGCGGCGCCGCCTACGACATCGGCGCCGAACCGCGCTTTTCCAACCTGCACGGCACCGAGGTCTGGGACTACCTGGTCAAGCTCTACGACGATGCCCGCGACAAGCCGTTCGGGTCCGGCCAGGTGGCCTTCGAGCTGCCGCCGGCCGACCTGCTGCTGGAAAGCATCGCCCACGATCCCACGAGCGACAGCTTCCTGTTCGGCAGCGCCCGCGACGGCGTCATCTACCGGCGCGGCGGCAACGGCCGCCTGCAGCCCTGGGCGCGGCCGCAGGGCGACGCCTGGTGGTCGATCTTCGACGTCAAGGTCGACGTGCCGCGCAAGCGGGTCTGGGCGACCACCGCGGCGGTGCCGCACTTCAAGGACTTCAAGGCCGCCGATGCCGGCCGTGCCGCCCTGCTCGAGATCGACCTGGAGGACGGCAGCCTGGTGCGTGCCCATGCGGCGCCGGACGACGGCCTGCCGCACGTGCTCAGCGGCATCGCGCTGTCGCCGCGCGGCGACATCATCGTCGCCGAGGGCCTGCGCGGGCAGCTGTTCCGCAAGGCCGCCTCGGGCGGCCTGGAGCCGTTCATGGCCGAGCGCCGGCTCAACGCCCTGCGCGGCCTGACCTTCTCCGAGGACGGCAACACCCTGTACTTCGCCGACTTCGAGATGGGCCTGTTCGGCATCGACCTGTCGCGCGGCATGGCGTTCGACCTGGAATACCCGGGCACGGTGATCCTGCACGGCATCGAGGGCCTGTACACCTACCAGGGGCAGTTGCTGGCGATCCAGTCCGGCACCGTGCCGCAGCGGGTGATCCGGCTGAAGCTGGACGAGGCCGGCCGCAAGATCGAGGCGGGCGTGCCGATCGAGGCGAACCAGCCGGCGTTCGCGGGCCCGACCCTGGGCACCGTGGTCGGCGACGACCTGTACTTCATCGCCAACAGCCAGCGCGGCTTCTACGACGGCTTCGGCCTGCTGCGCGGCGGCCGCGAGCTGCCGCCGGTGAAGGTGTACCGCAGCAACGCCCGGGTCAACTGGGACTTCAAGCCGCCGTCGCTGCCCGAGAGCGTCGGCCCCGGCGCGATCCGCCCCGGCGGCGGCGACTGAGCCACGACCGCGGCGCGGCGCATGGTGGCCATGGATGGCCGCTCGGCGAAGCGACTGCGCAAGCAGTCGGTCCGACGGGAGCGCGTCCGGACCTGCGCCGGACGGGCGACTTGAAGGACGGCCAGGACGGTCGTTCTTCAGCAAGCGACTACCCCGCCGGCCCGCACGCCCCCTCGCGCGCCGCCCACTCCAGGCAGGCGCGCCGGGTCAGCGGCCCGAAGCGCAGCTCGTCGAGCAGCCCGGTCAGGCTGCCGGTGTCGGCGGGTCCGGGCCGGTAGCTGTCGGCCGGGCGCATCACCGGCGCGTCCAGGGCGATGCCGGTGAGGCCGCGCATGAACCGCACCTGCTCGACGCGCTCGGCGAGTGCCTGGGCGACCCTCGCGGCGCCGCGCATGCGCATGGCCGCGATCTGGTCGACGCTGGCCAGCACGGCCTCCAGGCCGCCGAAGTGGTGCAGCAGGATGGCCGCGGTCTTGCGGCCGATGCCGGGCACGCCGGGCACGTTGTCGATCGGGTCGCCGACCAGGGCCAGCATGTCGGCGATGCGGCCGGGCGGCACGCCGTGGCGGTCGACGCAGCCGCGCGCATCCCAGCGCAGGTCGCGGCCGTAGTCCCACTGCTCGTCGCCCTCGGCCAGCAGCTGCGATAGGTCCTTGTCGGCGGAGACGATGGTCACCGCGTGGCCGCCCTCGCGCAGCACGGCGTGGGCGCTGCCGATCAGGTCGTCGGCCTCGTACTCGGCGTCGGACAGGCAGGCGATGCCCAGCGCCGAGACCAGTCGCTTGCAGGACTGGAACTGGCGTTTGAGCTCCTCGGGCGCCGGCTCGCGGTTGGCCTTGTAGTCGGGATAGATGCGGTTGCGGAAGCAGCTCGCCAGGGCCTCGTCGAAGGCCACGGCGATCCGCGCCGGACGCTGCTGGCGCAGGAAATCGAGCAGGAAGCGGGTGAAGCCGTACACGGCGTTGGCCGGCCAGCCGTCGCGGTCGGCCAGCCCGGCGTCGACCGAATGCCAGGCGCGGAAGACGTAGAGGCTGCCGTCGATCAGCCAGGCGCGCTCGGGCGTGCTCATCCGGTCCAGTCCGAGAGCAGGGCGCTGGCGTCGGGGCGCTCGCGCTCGGCGGTCTCGACGGTGGCCGTGCCGATGTGCACGAAGCCCAGGATCTCCTCGCCGGCCGCCAGGCCCAGGCGGGCGTGGATGGCGGGATGGTAGGCGGCCCAGCCGGTCAGCCACTGCGCGCCGAAGCCAAGCGCCTGCGCGGCCAGCAGCAGCTGGAAACAGACCGCGCCGCCGGACAGGCGCTGCTCGACCTCGGGGATGCGGTGGCCGTGGGCGATCGTGCCGATCACGGCGACGACCACCGGTGCGTGGCTGAAGCGACCACGCTCCTTGTCCAGGACCGCGGCCGGGGCCTCGGGGTGTTCGGCCGAGTGGATGTCCGCCAGGGCCTGCCCGAGCCGGTGCCGGGCCTCGCCGGCGATGCGCAGGAAGCGCCAGGGCGTCAGGCGGCCGTGGTCGGGCACGCGCAGCGCGGTGGCCAGCATGCGGGCCAGGGTGGCGTCGTCGGGGCCGGGATCGGCCAGCAGCCGCGAAGGCGTCGAGCGGCGCCGGTGCAGGAAGGCGAGGGCTTCGGTATCCATAGAGCGGGCATCGTACCCGCAGCGCGCAGCACCCGCTCCCGTGCCGCTCGCCCCCGCCCTGCGCCTGCCGCTGGTGTGGCGGCGGTGCGCTTCTTTCTCCCCCGCGCTCGGGGGTGCATAAGCGGAGAGGAACGCTCTGGCCAGCGCGGGTGCCGGGAGTGGCGCCGGTGACGATCATGGCAAGCCCCGGCCCTCTCCCCCGGCCCCTCTCCCAGAGGGAGAGGGGAGTGGATCCTGCTTCGTCGCCCGTCGCCCGTCGCCCGAGGCCCGAGGCCCGAGCCTCGAGGATCAGTTGCGAGGATCAGTCCCGAGTTGATGGCCCATCCACCCAGGGCCTGGCCATCGGTCCGGGCGCCCGTCGCCGACGGCGCTTGTCGCCGTCGAGCGCGCGCGGCTACCATCGGGCCTTCCACCGGGAGGGGTGCATGGCCGTAAAGATCGGCGTGATCCGTGAGCAGGCGAGCGGCGAACGTCGCGTCGCCCTGGTGCCCGAGGTGGCGAAGAAGCTGGCCGCCGCGGGCATGTCGCTGGTGATCCAGCGCGGTGCCGGACTGGCTGCGGGCTTCCCCGATGCCGCCTATGGCGACGTCGAATGGTTCGACGACGCCGGGGCGGTCTACGCCGCGGCCGACGTGGTGTTCGCGGTGCAGCCCCCGTCCCCGGCGCTGGTTTCGCGCCTGCGGCGGGGCGCGGCCCTGATCGGCGCACTGGCGCCCTACCGCGAGCAGGCCCTGGTACGGGCGCTGCGCGATGGTGGCATCAGCGCCTTCGCGCTGGAGCTGCTGCCGCGCACCACCCGCGCCCAGGCCATGGACATCCTGTCCTCGCAGGCCGCCGCTGCCGGATACAAGGCGATGCTGATCGCCGCCGAGGCGGCACCGAAGTTCTTCCCGATGCTGACCACCGCCGCCGGCACCGTGCGCCCCAGCAAGGTGCTGGTGATCGGCGCCGGCGTCGCCGGCCTGCAGGCGATCGCCACCGCGCGCCGGCTGGGCGCCATGGTCGAAGGTTTCGACGTGCGTCCGGAAACGCGCGAGCAGATCGAGTCGCTCGGCGCCAAGTTCCTCGACCTCGGCGTCAATGCCGCCGGCGAGGGCGGCTACGCCCGCGAACTCACCGCCGAGGAGCGCGCCCGCCAGCAGGAGGCGCTGGCCGCCCACCTCAAGGGCATCGACGTGGTGGTGACCACCGCGGCGGTGCCGGGCCGGGCGGCGCCGCGCATCGTCAGCGCGGCGATGGTCGCCGGCATGAAGCCCGGCGCCGTGCTGGTCGACCTGGCCGCCGAGACCGGCGGCAACTGCGAGCTGACCCGGCCCGGCGAGACCGTCGAGCACGGCGGCGTCGCCGTGATCGGCCCGGTCAACCTCCCGGCCCGCACCGCCACCCATGCCAGCGAGATGTACGCGCGCAACCTGTTCACCTTCGCCCAGCTGCTGGTCCGCGACGGCGCGCTGGCGGTCGACTTCGACGACGACCTGGTGGCCGGAAGCTGCCTCACCCACGACGGCGCGGTCCGCCACGCCGCCACCCGCGAGGCCCTCGGCCATGAATGACCCGTTCCTGCCGCAGCACCGCGGCCGCTGCGAAACCGCCGGGAGGACCGCCTGATGGACGGCTTCGTCGCGCTCTACATCTTCCTGCTGGCCGCGATCACCGGCCACGTGATCATCTCCCGGGTGCCGGTGATCCTGCACACGCCGTTGATGTCCGGCTCGAACTTCGTGCACGGCATCGTCCTGGTCGGCGCGATGATCGCCCTGGCCCACGCCGACACCACCCTGGAGCGCGCGATCGGCTTCGTGGCGGTGCTGCTCGGCGCCGGCAACGCGGTCGGCGGCTATGTGGTCACCGAGCGCATGCTGGAGATGTTCAAGTCCAGCAAGGGCAAGGGGGGCTGACGGTGGCCCTTCCCGGATTCCTCGACCTGCTGGCCAAGGCCAGCTACCTGGCCGCCGCGGCCCTGTTCATCCTGGGCCTGATGAAGATGGCCTCGCCGGTGACCGCCCGAACCGGCATCCGCTGGGCCGGCGTCGGCATGGTGATCGCCACCCTGGTGACCTTCGTGGCGCCCTCGACCTGGGGCGCGCACGGCATCGACACCACCAACCTGGTGCTGATGGTGGTGGCGATCGCGCTGTCCTGGGCGTTCTGGGCGTGGGGCAGGAAGGTGCCGATCACCGACATGCCGCAGATGGTCGCCATCTTCAACGGCATGGGCGGCGGCTCGGCGGCGGCGATCGGCGCCTATGCGCTGCTCAACGCCGCGACCTTCGGTGGCGCCTGCACGGCCGAGGCGATCGCCGCGCACGCCTGCCTGGACCGCACCAAGCTGGTGCTGGCGATCCTGGGTTCGCTGATCGGTGCGGTGGCCTTCTCCGGCTCGGTGATCGCCTGGGCCAAGCTGGACGGCCGTCTGGACCGCACCTTCCGGTTCGCCGGCCAGCAGCTGTTCAACGGCCTGGTATTCCTGGCCAGCCTGGGACTGGGCGCCTTCCTGGTCTACCAGCTGCAGGTGCCGGCGATCATCGCCTTCTTCGTGGTCGCCCTGCTGTTCGGCGTGCTGATGACCCTGCCGATCGGCGGCGCCGACATGCCGGTGGTGATCTCCCTGTACAACGCCTTCACCGGCCTGGCGGTGGCCTTCAAGGGCTACGTGCTGGGCAACGAGGCGCTGATCATCGCCGGCACCGTGGTCGGCGCCGCCGGCATGCTGCTCACCCAGCTGATGGCCAAGGCCATGAACCGGCCGATCAGCAACGTGCTGTTCTCGAACTTCGGGGGCGGTGGCCAGGCCCAGGAGATCGCCGGCAGCCAGAAGGAGATCGAGGCCTCCGACGTGGCGGCGATGATGGCGTTCGCCGAGCGCGTCGTGATCGTGCCCGGCTACGGCATGGCCGTGGCGCAGGCCCAGCACAAGATCTGGGAGCTGTCGCGGCTGCTGATCGAGCGCGGCGTCAAGGTCCGCTTCGCCATCCACCCGGTGGCCGGGCGCATGCCGGGCCACATGAACGTGCTGCTCGCCGAGGCCGGCGTGCCCTACGACCTGATCGTCGACATGGACGACATCAACCCGGAATTCGCGACCACCGACGTGTCCCTGGTGATCGGCGCCAACGACGTGGTCAACCCGGTGGCGCGCACCGACCCGGGCTCGCCGATCTACGGCATGCCGATCCTCGACGTCGACCACTCGCGCAACGTGGTGATCGTCAAGCGCGGCAAGGGCCGCGGCTTCGCCGGCATCGAGAACGCCCTGTTCTACGCCGACAACGCCCGCCTGCTGTACGGCGACGGCAATGCCGTGGCCGGCGCGCTGGTGAGCGAACTCAAGCAGCTGGAGACCTGACGGCACAGGGGCCCCGGGTCCGGACCGGCTGCGGATCGCCAGAGGACATCGTCATGGCCAGACAACTCCGCTCCTTGCCGCCGCTCGTGGCGGCGCTCGCCTGCACCTGCGCGCACGCCGGCGCGCCACCGGTCGCCGCCGACGTGCTGCTCAGCCAGGGCGACGCGCTGGCCGGGTCCACGGTCGCCACGCTCAATCCGGTGTTCCTGGACGGCGCGGGGCGACCGGGGTCGCTGGTGGTCCTGGCCAACGGCAACCGCGCGATCTGGTACGACGGCGCGGTGGTCTTCGACAGCGGCGACGTGGCCGGTACGGTGCTCGCCGGCGGCGAGGCGACGATCGGCATCGGCGACGGCGGCGCCTTCGTCTACAGCCCGAACGCGGACGGCGAGGACTCGGTCTGGACCCAGGCCGGGCTGCTGCTGCGCGGCACCGATCCGGCGCCCGGCCTGCCCGGCCAGTTCACCACCTTCCACAGCCGGCCGTCGATGCTGCCGGACGGCCGCGCGGTCTGGGTGGGCGGCCTCACCGACGTCCAGGGCGGCTCGACCCAGGGGCGGGTCCTGTACCGGGCCAGCACCACCGCGCCGTTCGCCTACGAGCCGCTGTTGCGCACCGGCGATGTGGTCGGCGGCTTCGCCATCGGCACCACCGGGATCGGCTTCCAGTACCAGATGAGCGACAGCGGCGCGCACCTGGCGGCCCTGCTCATCCTGCAGACCGGCAGCACGGCCAACGACAACGTCGTCTACCTGGACGGCAGCGTGGTCGCCCGGGAAGGCTCTCCGGTCGGGTCGTCGGCGCCGGGCGAGAACTGGCAGAACTTCGCCGGCGTGGCGGTCAACGACGCCGGCGACTGGCTGCTGGCCGGCGACACCGACGGCGCCACGGCCACCGATGCCTTCCTCGCGTTCAACGGCGAACTGCAGGTGCGCGAGGGCGACCTGGTCGATGGCGAGCTGCTGGGCGCCGGGTCGGCACTGCGCGCCATCGCGATCAACAACCTGGGCCAGGCCCTGCATGCCTGGAACACGCCGGGCAACGTGCGCAAGCTGTTCTTCGCCAACGATGCCGGCCGCCTGCACGACTCGGTGCTGCTCCTGCGCACCGGCAGCGGCCTCGACCTCACCGGCGACGGCAATGCCGACGCCACCCTGGTCGACATCCTGGGCACCTTCACCACCACCACCGGCCTGAGCCTCGCCGAGGACGGGGCCATCCACATCCAGGCGTCCTACGACCAGGGCGGCAACACGCGGGTCTCGCTGCTCCGGCTGGCGCTGCCGGACCGCCTGTTCTACGACGGCTTCCAGGCGGCTGCGCCGTTCTGACCGGCCGTCCGGCCCGGCCCGGCGCGGTCGCCGTCCAGCGGTCGTCGCATGAGGCGGCCGCGACGGTGGCCGCGCCCGGGCGCTGCGACATGCCCGCGACGCGTCGCCGCGCGCCCCTCAGGCCGGGCCCGGCCGCGGCGTGCGCCTGCGCGGGCCGAATCCGTGGCCGAATGCGGCGGCCAGGACCAGGCCGCCGGCCAGGTACAGCCAGTCGCCCGCTGCCAGCAGGCCGTCCAGCACCGCGAGCGCGAAGCCGACGCCGGTGCCGGCAAGGGCCGCCAGCACCGGCTGGCCGAGCACCCGCGCGACATGGAAGGCGGCAAGGCCGTACAGGACCACGCCGATCACCACGACGGTGAGCCCGGCGGCCCAGAGCAGGCCGCGCAGGCCGCGGCCGCCGAAGGTCGACACCGCAACGCCCAGGGTCAGGCCGGCGGCCAGCGCCACCGGCGCGCACGGCTGCCTGAACTTCAGCGCCATCAGCAGCCACAGCGCCGCCTCGAACCCGACCAGCAGCAGCCAGAAAGGCCAAAGCGACGCAAGCGAAGCGGGGCCGGCGTTCCGTTCCGACCCGGAGTGTTGGAAAATCACGGCCTGCATCCACCTTCCGGCAAGTACGCCGTGCGCGCCCGGGCCTCAGCCCCGGCCCGACCGGCCAACGACACCGCCCTCCGCCCCTTCTAACCGGACGCCCGGACGGCATGACACCTTACAGCAGCACCAGCGAACCGTTCACCCTGCAGCGCGACTGCGATGCCGTCCTGGTCCCGGCCGGCGATGCCGTGCAGTTGCCGGCCGGGCAGGCGGGCTACATCACCCAGGCCCTTGGCGGCAGCTTCACGGTCTACATCGAGGGCAACCTGTTCCGGATCGCCGGCGCCGACGCCGACGCCCTGGGCAAGCTGCCGCCGGTGCCCCCGGAATTGCCCGAGGGCGCCGACGACGAGGATGTCGAGCAGGTGGTCTGGCAGCAGTTGCGCACCTGCTTCGATCCGGAGATCCCGATCAACATCGTCGACCTGGGCCTGGTCTACGAGTGCGAGCTGCGACCGCGCGAGGACGGCCGGCGCGATGTCGCGATCCGGATGACCCTGACCGCGCCGGGCTGCGGCATGGGCGAGGTGCTGGTCGAGGAGGTCCGGGCCAAGGTCGAGCTGGTGCCGACCGTGGCCGAGGCCGACGTCGAGCTGGTGTTCGACCCGCCGTGGAGCCGGCACATGATGTCCGAGTCCGCCCGGCTTGAGACGGGGATGTTCTGATCGGGGACCGGGGGGCAGGGGGCAGGGAGCAGGGAGCAGGGAGCAGGGACGTGACCGGTGGTCACCAGTGACCAGGTGGCGGCACCCGGCCTGCTGCACTTTTCCTGTGGGAGAGGGGCCGGGCGGCGAGGGCCGGCACGTGCCATGAACTTCATCCTTGACGGCCCGGCGGCACGCGCTGGCCCGGGCAGTCCTCTGCCCCGCTCCTGCACGCACGCGGGGAGGGGGAGGAATGCGGTGCCGTCGCACGTCCGCACGCGCCTGGCAGGCAGGAGCGCGCCTGGCGTTGCGGAGGCTGAAATTCGGCACCCGATGTGCTTCCGAGCAGCCGCGGCCGGTTCCTCAGACCGGTGCCACGCACACCGTTGGTTGCGCGTCTGCCGGATGGTCGATGCAAATCAACAGCTTGCGGTTCCTCGCCCGGGCCGCCCAGGCGGTCCTCCGGGCGGGCTCGCCGCTGCCAGGGGCGGTGCCTTCCAGCTCGCACCGTGGCGGGGAGGGGCGGGCCCGGTCCGGCGAGGGTTACGGGTGTCAGGTTTCGCTCGGGAATTGCGTTAGTGTCGTCCAGCAGGCGCTTTTCCGTCCCGGGGTGGGGCGGGCGCCTGCCCGGCCCGCCGGCCGGATCCGACGCATGAGAGGGGATACACATGAATCGTCTGCAAGGTACCTGCGCGGGGCTTGTCGCCCTGCTGGGCGCCGTCGTCCTGCCCGCCGCCGCCGATCCGGTGCCGGACACCTGGCATGGCGGCAGCGTCGACGTCCTCATCGCCGAGCCCGGCCCGGTGCCTGCCGGCCTGGTGGAGTACGACCAGGACATCGCCGGCGTGCTGCCCGGCATCGGCTGGGTCAACGTGTTCGGCTACGAGCTGCGCGGACGCACCGGTCCTTACCAGTACGCGACGTCGGCGACCACCGGCGCCCAGTGGTGCACGGGTACCGAGCGCTTCGCCGATTCCCGCATCGAGCTTCCGCACAACGCCAACATCCAGTTCTTCCGCATGTGGGGTTTCGATAACTCCGCGGACCACGACGTCACGGCATTCCTGTTCGAGTCCTGCCTGCCCAACCTGGGGGCCGGCTCGCCCGTCAACACGGTGCTCCAGGAGATCACCTCGACCGGCACGCCGGGCGCCTTCACCGTGACCAGCGCCCCGGGCGTCGGGCCGACCAACCTGGAAACCTGCACCTACCACGTGCGTGTCCGTTTCGGGGTGAACTGCGGCGGCGCCGGCCAGACCACGCTGCGCAAGCTGCGCGTCCAGTATTCGCTGGCGCCTTGAGGGAGAAGCAGACATGAAGATCGCACATCTGGCCCTCCTGGCCGTGGCCGGCGCCCTGCACCTGTCCCCGGCAATCGCCGACGAGGCCGACATCGCGGCCATCCAGGGCTTCCACAACAACGAGTTCCGGCCGATCATCGGCATGGCCGCGCAGCCGGAGAGCCACACCGCCGCCTTTCGCGGCAACAACGGCTCCTACAACTGCGCCAACACCGCCGCCGGCGGCGACCGCGTCATCCGCTACCCGTTCACCGTTCCCGATGCCCGCGACCTGCAGTTCATCCGCATCTGGGGATTCAAGACGACCGGCACCGCCGCCACCACCTTGCGGGTAGTCCGTTCCTGCATGGACCAGACCCAGGTCGATCCGACCACGGACGTCCTCGGGACCACAAACATCACCTCGACGGACGGGGCGTTCAGCGCCTTGGTGAGCCTCGGTGCCGAGACGCCTACCAACCTGGATTGCCGCTACTGGACCGAGATCCAGTTCGGCACGTCGACGACGGCCTGCGCCGCCGGCCTGCAGGACCTGCGCATCGACCGGGTCCGGGTGCACAGCCTGCTGCGCGAACGCATCTTCCGCGGCACCTTCCGCTCGTACACGCCCTGAGGAGTCAGCCATGAAGAACATCAAGAACCTCCGCGGGCTGACCGTCGCCACCGCCCTGCTGTTCGGCCTGCCGGCCCTGGCGGCGGAGCCGGCCTACGAGTGGATCAGCGATCCGGCCGAGCTGGCCGCCCGGGGTTTCGGTGAGGATGCCGCGCCGATCAAGCGCCTGATCCCGGCCGTGGACAACCGCTCCTTCGAGGAGCGGCTGGCGGAACGCCAGGCCATGGACGACGCCATCAAGTCCTCCTCCGAGGTCGGTGGCCGGGGCGTGCGCTGGGCTGCGGTGCAGGGCACCGACTTCAAGTTCCTGAACGAGAGCGCCCTCTACAACGCCACCAACTTCTGGATCCATGGCGTTGCCGGTACCCCGAACCGCTTCGCGGACGCCCCGATCACCCTTCGCGACGATCGCCAGATCTTCTTCCTGGATGTGTGGTCTAGCGACACCAACGCCACCCAGGGCGTCGATGTCGCGCTGTACCGCACCTGCCATCCCTCGTTCAGCGCCGGTGCGCCGGAGGTGACCGAGCTGGCCGTTGTCGAGGGCGGTACCTTCAGCGGCGGCAACCGTTTCGCGTTCGTGAGCGTCCCGGGATCGGTCTTCGTCGACAACGCGTTGTGCACCTATTTCGTGCGCGCGCGGTTCAGCGACTTCGACGCAGGCTCGACCGTGCAGTTGCAGAAGGTCCGGGTGGTCTGGTCAGGCTGACGACCCGACCGGCGCCGTCCCGCCGGCGCTGACAGCCCGCAAACCGGCCCGGCTCGCACCGGGCCGGTTTCGTTCCGGAGCCTGCCGTCGGCCCGGCCCCGGCAGGCCCCCGCCCGTCCGGCACCGCCGGCGGCGCGGTCGCGGCGCTATCATGGCGCCATGGAACTCAAACCCACCCAGAAGCGTTACCTGCGCGGCCAGGCGCACCATGTCCGGGCCGTGCTGCAGAGCGGCGCCAAGGGCATCACCGAGGCCTTCCTCGCCGAGGTCGGCGTCGCCCTGGACCAGCACGAGCTGATCAAGCTGAAGCTGGCCGCGGAGGACCGCCCGGCGCGCGCCGCCATGGTCGCCCAGGTGGCGGAGGCCACCGGCGCCAGCGTGGTGCAGACCATCGGCCACACCGTCGTGCTGTTCCGCCGCAACCGCGACGAGCCGAAGATCGCCCTGCCCGGATGAGCGGCCTGGTCATGGACACGCCCCGCGGCGATCGCGTGGTGCGCTGGGTCAGGCCGGATGCCATCGCGGTCGGCGGCCAGGAGTTTCGCGGCAGCTTCGCGGTGTCCGCGGACGGCCCGATCCAGGACTGGCCGGTGGCCTCGGCGGACGGCCTGGACGCGGCCGCCCTGGACAGGCTGCTCGAAGCGCAGCCCGAGCTCGTGGTCCTGGGCACCGGCGAGCGACGTGCCAGCCTGTCGCCGGCCCTGCAGTACCAGGTGCTCTCGAAGGGCGTCGGCCTGGAAGTGATGGACAACGGCGCCGCCGCGCGCACCTACAACCTGCTGCTCGGAGAGGGGCGGCGGGTTCTGGCCGCCTTCATCCTGCCGGCGCCGGGCTGAACGCCGTGGCCAGGTCCCGGAGCTCCGAGCGCTGGTTGCGCGAGCACTTCAAGGATCCCTTCGTGAAGAAGGCCCAGGCCGAGGGCCTGCGCTCGCGGGCCGCCTTCAAGCTGGAGGAGCTGCTCGAGCGCGACCGCCTGCTGCGGCCGGGCATGGTGGTGGTCGACCTGGGCGCCGCCCCGGGCGGCTGGTCGCAGGTCGCCGCGCGCGCCCTGGCCGGCCGCGGCCGGGTCGTGGCGCTGGACATCCTGGACATGGATGCGTTGCCGGGCGTCGAGTTCATCCGCGGCGATTTCCGCGAGGACGCGGCGCTGGCCGCCCTGCAGGCGCTGCTCGGCCAGGACCGGGCCGACCTTGTGCTTTCCGACATGGCCCCCAACATGAGTGGCGTGGACCAGGTCGACCAGGCGCGCGCCATGCACCTGGCCGAGCTGGCCCGGGACTTCGCGCAGGACTGGCTGAAACCGGGCGGCGCCTTGCTGGTCAAGCTGTTCCACGGCGTCGGGTTCGACGACTACGTGCGCGACCTGCGGCGGCGCTACGACAAGGTGGTGGTGCGCAAGCCGGCGGCGTCCCGGGCGCGCAGCGCCGAGGTCTACGCGCTGGCGACCGGGCTGCGCCCCGGCCCGCCCTGAAGGCCGTTCACTTGGGCCTCAGGCCCGGTCGCTCTAAAGTGGTGGGGTTTCCCGGCCCGTCGGGCCGCGGACAAGGTTCGTAGACCCGGCCGAACACCGCCGGGCCCTGGCGGCGCCCCGGGCGCCGCCGCCAAGGCCGTCCTTGCCGGCGGCCGCGTTGGATGCGTCAGAACCATGAACGACATGAGCAAGAACCTGCTGCTGTGGATCGTCGTCGCCGTCGTGCTGATGGCGGTGTTCCGCAGCTTCACGCCGCCCGGCGCCGGCAGCCAGGAGCTGGCCTATTCCAGCTTCATCCAGGAGGTGCGCGACGGCCGCGTCGGCAAGGTCCATATCGGCCAGGACGAGATCTCCCTGCAGGTCACCCGGACCGACGGCAGCCGCTACCGGGTCAACGCGCCGCGCCGCGACCAGGAGCTGATGAACGACCTGCTCGGCCGCGACAGCCGGATCGAGGTGACCCGGGAGACGCCGGAGAGCGGCCCGGGCCTGTTCGACATCCTGCTCAACTGGTTCCCGTTCATCCTGTTCATCGGCCTGCTGTTCTTCTTCATGCGCCAGATGCAGGGCGGCGGCGGCGGGCGCGGCGCGCTCAGCTTCGGCAAGTCGCGCGCCAAGCTGCAGGGCGAGGACCAGGTCAAGGTCACCCTGGCCGACGTCGCCGGCTGCGACGAGGCCAAGGAGGAGGTCGGCGAGCTGGTCGAATTCCTGCGCGATCCCGGCAAGTTCCAGAAGCTCGGCGGCAAGATCCCGCGCGGCGTCCTGATGGTCGGCCCGCCCGGCACCGGCAAGACCCTGCTGGCGCGCGCCATCGCCGGCGAGGCCAAGGTGCCGTTCTTCTCGATCTCCGGCTCGGACTTCGTCGAGATGTTCGTCGGCGTCGGCGCCAGCCGCGTGCGCGACATGTTCGAGCAGGCCAAGAAGCACGCGCCGTGCATCATCTTCATCGACGAGATCGACGCGGTCGGCCGCCATCGCGGCGCCGGCCTGGGCGGCGGCCACGACGAGCGCGAGCAGACCCTCAACCAGCTGCTGGTCGAGATGGACGGTTTCGAGGGCAACGAGGGCATCATCGTCATCGCCGCCACCAACCGTCCCGACGTGCTCGACCCGGCGCTGCTGCGTCCGGGCCGCTTCGACCGCCAGGTCGTGGTCGGCCTGCCCGACGTCAAGGGCCGCGAGCACATCCTCAAGGTGCACATGCGCAAGGTGCCGCTGGCCGAGGACGTGCAGCCGGCGGTGATCGCGCGCGGCACGCCGGGCTTCTCCGGCGCCGACCTCGCCAACCTGGTCAACGAGGCGGCGCTGTTCGCCGCCCGCGAGAACCACAAGGCGGTCACCATGGGCCACTTCGAGCGCGCCAAGGACAAGATCATGATGGGCGCCGAGCGGCGCTCGATGGCGATGAGCGAGGAGGAGAAGAAGCTCACCGCCTACCACGAGGCCGGCCACGCCATCGTCGGCCGCATCGTCCCCGAGCACGACCCGGTCTACAAGGTCACCATCATCCCGCGCGGCCGCGCCCTGGGCGTGACCATGTACCTGCCCGAGGGCGACCGCTACAGCTACAACCGCACCTACATCGAGAGCTTCCTGGCCTCGCTGTACGGCGGCCGCGTCGCCGAGGAACTGATCTTCGGCGCCGACAAGGTCACCACCGGCGCCAGCAACGACATCGAGCGGGCCACCAAGATGGCGCGCAACATGGTCACCAAGTGGGGCCTGTCCGACACCATGGGTCCGGTCGCCTACGGCGAGAACGAGGACGAGGTGTTCCTGGGCCGCTCGGTGACCCAGCACAAGAGCGTGTCCGAGGACACCGCCAAGCGCATCGACGAGGTGGTGCGGGAGATCCTGGACCGCGCCTACCAGCGCACCCGGACCATCCTCACCGACAACATCGACAAGCTGCACCTGATGGCCGACGCCCTGCTGCAGTACGAGACCATCGACGCCACCCAGATCGACGCGATCATGGACGGCCGCGCGCCGCCGCCGCCGAAGGACTGGACCGACACGCCGCCGCGCGGCAAGGACCGGCCCGGCGCCGACGGCGACAGTCCGGGGCCGGCGGTCGGCGAGCCCGCGCCGCAGACGTGACGGCCCGTCGCGCGGACGCCTGGCGGGCGGTGGCGGCGCGCCCGCGCGGGCGCCGGTCCTCGCCGGGCCGCGTCACCGCGACGGGTCGCCCGCGCACCCGGGCCTGAGGCGGGGGAGGGCGGCATCGGCATGGCCGGCGGCGGGGGCGTGGAACGACTGCTGGCCCTGGTCCTGACCCGGGCTGCGGCCGGGCTGGGCGGCGCCCTGGCCGGCGTCGGTCTCGTGCACCTGGTGCTGGCCGCCAACCTGTGGGGCGTGCCGGTGCTGGTGGTCGGCCTGTGGCTGCTCTGGGCCGGCATCCGCAGGGCGGCACGCATCGACTGAACCCGGCCGCCCGCGAGCGGCCGCGCAAGCCAGGGAGCCCCCGCATGACCGATTTCGATCCCCGCGTCACCGTGCTCGACTGCGCCGGCCGGCCCCTGGCGCTGGACCGCCCGCGGGTGATGGGCATCGTCAACGTCACCCCCGATTCCTTCTCGGACGGCGGCCGCCACGCCGATGCCGCGGCGGCGATCGCGCACGGCCTGGCCCTGGTCGCCGAGGGCGCCGACCTGCTCGATGTCGGCGGCGAGTCGACCCGGCCGGGCGCCGCGCCGGTGCCGGTCGAGGAGGAGCTGCGCCGGGTGCTGCCGGTGGTCGAGGGCCTGGTCGCCGCAAGCGCGGTGCCGGTCAGCATCGACACCAGCCGCCCGGAGGTGATGCGCGCGGCGGTCGCCGCCGGTGCCGGCATGATCAACGACGTGCGCGCCCTGCGCGGCGAAGGCGCCCTGGACGCCGCCGCGGCGCTGGGCGTGCCGGTCTGCCTGGTGCACATGCAGGGCGAGCCGGGTTCGATGCAGGAGGCGCCCCACTACGACGACGTGATCGCCCAGGTGCACCGGTTCCTGGCCGAGCGCGTGTTCGCCTGCGAGATGGCCGGCATCGACCGGCGCCGCCTCGTGCTCGACCCGGGCTTCGGCTTCGGCAAGACGCTGGAGCACAACCTGGCCCTGCTGGCGGGCCTGGACCGCTTCGCCGACCTGAAGCTGCCGATCCTGGCCGGCCTGTCGCGCAAGCGCATGATCGGCACCCTGACCGGCCAGGACGAACCCGGGCAGCGCCTGCATGGCTCCGTGGCTGCCGCGGTGCTGGCCGCCGAGCGCGGCGCCGGCATCCTGCGCGTCCACGATGTCGCGGCCACCGTCCAGGCCCTGGCCGTCCAGCATGCGCTGGCCACGGCCGCCGCCGGCCTGCCCAGGCGCCAGGCCGCCGCCGGACCCGCGGCCATCCGCTGGCCGGACGAGGATTGACGGGGCAGGGAGCGGGGGAAGCGGAGCAGGGGGCAGGGGTCAGGACGCGACGGACCCGGGCGCCGCGCGCGCGGCAGCCTCGGGGCCCCGCCTTGCGCTGGTTGCCTGCCGATCGGCGCGCCTGCCCGGGGCAGGTCGAGTCCCCGGCCCCCTGCTCCCTTGCCCCTGCTCCCTGCTCCTCGACTACCATCCCGCCATGGCACGCAAATACTTCGGTACCGACGGCATCCGCGGCCGGGTCGGGCAATGGCCGGTCACCGCGGAGTTCATGCTCAAGCTGGGCTGGGCCGCCGGGCGGGTGCTGGGCAACGGCGCGGCGGCGCCGCTGATCGTGATCGGCAAGGACACCCGCATCTCCGGCTACATGTTCGAGGCGGCGCTGGAGGCCGGCCTGGTCGCCGCCGGCGCCGACGTGCGCCTGCTGGGGCCGGTGCCGACGCCGGCGGTGGCCTACCTGACGCAGTCGCTGCGCGCCTCGGCGGGCATCGTCATTTCCGCCTCGCACAATCCCTACCAGGACAACGGCATCAAGTTCTTCTCGGCCGATGGCGAGAAGCTGGCCGATGCCGTCGAGGAGGCCATCGAGGCCGAGCTGGAGAAGCCGTTCGAGACCGTCGAGTCGGCGCGGCTGGGCAAGGCCGCGCGCATCGAGGACGCGGTGGGCCGCTACTGCGAGTTCGTCAAGGGCACGGTGCGCGAGGACCTCAACCTGCGCGGCCTGCACATCGTCCTGGACTGTGCGCACGGCGCCACCTACCAGGCCGCGCCCCGGGTGTTCCGGGAGCTGGGCGCGCGCCTGAGCCTGATCGGCGACGCGCCGGACGGCCTCAACATCAACCACCAGGTGGGTTCGACGGCGCCGCAGGCGCTCGCCCGCCAGGTGCTGGCGGTCGGCGCCGACCTCGGCATCGCCTTCGACGGCGACGGCGACCGCGTGCAGATGGTCGACGCTACCGGGCGCCTGGTCGACGGCGACGACATCCTGCACGTGCTCGCCACGCGCTGGCACGGCACCGGCGAGCTGTCCGGCCCGGTGGTCGGCACCCTGATGACCAACTACGGGCTGGAACAGGCGTTCGAGCGCGCCGGCATCGAGTTCCTGCGCACCGACGTCGGCGACCGCCACGTGCACCGGGCGCTGGTCGCCGGACGCGGCACCCTGGGCGGCGAGGCCTCCGGCCACATCCTGTGCCTGGACCGGGCCAGCACCGGCGACGGCATGGTCAGCGCCCTGGCGGTGCTCGAGGCGCTGGCCGACAGCGGCCGCACGCTGGCGGAAGCCGCCGGCGGCTGGACGCGCTACCCGCAGACCACCGTCAACGTACCGGTGGTCGGCAACGCCCGGGCCCTGGTGGCCTCGGCGCCGGTGGCCGCGGCGCGCGCCGCGGCGGAGCAGCAACTGGCGGGCCGCGGCCGGATCGTGCTGCGGCCTTCCGGGACCGAGCCGGTGGTGCGGGTGACGGTCGAGGCGGCCGACCCGGAGGAAGTGCGTGCGGTGGTCACCGGCCTGGCCGCGGCGGTGCAGTCGGCGGCGGTCTGAATCCGGACCGGCTTGACCCCGGTCAAGTCGGGGCGCCCGGGGCGATGGCCTACAATCGACGGCGTTCCCGGACGTCCGCCGGGCGCCTTCCGTTCCCGCATCCATGAGCCACCACGTCCCCACCCTGGATATCCGCCGCTACGACACCGACCGCACGGCGTTCGTGCGCGAACTCGGCGAGGCCTACCAGCGCTTCGGCTTCTGCGGCATCAGCGGCCACGGCATCGACCCGGCGCTGCTGTCCGGCGCCTACGACGCCTTCCAGCGCTTCTTCGCGCTGCCCGCCGAAACGAAGATGAAGTACCACGTGCCGGGCAGCGGCGGCGCGCGCGGCTACACGCCGTTCGCCATCGAGACCGCCAAGGACTCGCAGTACCCGGACCTCAAGGAGTTCTGGCACATCGGCCGCGAGATCGCGCGCGACCATCCGTACGCGCAGGTCATGCCGGCCAACCTCTGGCCGGACGAGGTGCCGGGGTTCCGCGAGCACGGCTACGGCATGTACCAGGCCCTCGACGCCCTGGGCGTGCGCGTGCTGCGCGCGCTGGCCCTGCACATCGGCCTGCCGGAGCACTGGTTCGACGACAAGGTCGACCTCGGCAACTCCATCCTGCGGCCGATCCACTATCCGCCGATCCAGTCCGGGGACGTGCCCAACGTCCGCGCCGGCGCCCACGAGGACATCAACTTCATCACCCTGCTGGTCGGCGCCAGCGCCGCCGGCCTGGAACTGCTGAACCGCGACGGCGAGTGGCTGCCGGTGACCACCCAGGGCGACACCATCGTGGTCAACATCGGCGACATGCTGCAGCGCCTGAGCAACCACGTGTACCCCTCGACCACGCACCGCGTGGTGAACCCCCGGGGCGAGGCGGCGCGCCAGCCGCGCTACTCGATCCCGTTCTTCCTGCACCCGAACCCGGACTTCCTGATCAGGACGCTGCCGGGCTGCGTCACGGCCGACAACCCGGACCGCTATCCCGAGCCGATCACCGCCCACGATTACCTGATGGAGCGGCTGCGCGAGATCCGCCTGGTCTGAGCGCCGGCCGGGGACGGCACGCGCGCCTCGCCTCCGGTTGGACGGTGCAGCGCGCGCGTCGCGGATGCCGCCGGCCCGCGTGCCCGGGAGATCGCCGGCAGGCGGGGGTCGCCCCTGGTGCGGGCAGCGTTCGCAGCGACCGGGGCGCCGCGGACGCCCGGCTGCGGGTGCCCGGCCGGTGGCGCGGCCGGCGTCAGGGCGGTGCCGTGGGCGCAGCGGGCACCAGGGTCAGGCGCCAGCGCGCCGGTCCCGGCGCCAGGGGCGTGGCCTCGCCGCGCTCCCAGTGGTCGTGGCCGGCGCCATACCAGGGCGCCAGCGGATGGCCGGTCTGCCCGCCCGGCATGTGCATCAGGCCCGCGTCCTCGCGGCCGGGGGCGACCACCATCCGCTGCGAGGCGCCGAAGCTCGGGCCCTGGACGCGCGGCACGTGGGCGTCGCCGGGCAGCGGCGTGGCCGGCATCGAAAGCAGACCGGCCAGCCAGCCAGGCATCGCCATCGCCAGCGGGTGGCGGATGCGCGCCGTGTTCGCCTCGCCCCAGGTGCGCGCGGCCAGGCCGCCCGGCCTTGCATCCAGTTCCCCGGCGACCGCGCGGGCGGCGTCGACCAGCAGTCCGTCCCACCGGTCATGGGGCGGCGGCAGCAGATGCAGGGGGCGCTCGGCGAGGAGCTGGCGGACCAGGCCCTCGGCCTGGCCCAGGCGCGGCCAGCGGAACTCCGGGTCGATCGCCCGCAGCGGCGCCGCCAGGCCGTCCAGCACGGTGTCGTGGACGCGGCTGCGGAAGGCGCGGACCAGGCGGTAGGAGACGCTGTCGGTGCAGGCGCAGCCGTCCCAGACCTCGACCTGGGCGGCCAGCGCGGCCAGGGCCGGGTCGCCGCCGCCATCGCCGATGGCGGTGCGCAGCAGACGCCACCAGTGGGTCATCAGGGTGGCCTGGTCGTCGAGCTGGATGGCCAGCAGGTCGGACTCGCGATGGCGTTCGCTGGCGGCCAGGCGATCGCGGATCTGCGCGCCGCGGGCGCCCAGGTCGTAGCCGCCGTCGCCGATCAGGGCGAGCGCCTCGTCGCCGACCACGCGGGCGTTCGCCGTCCAGATCCGGCCGTGTGGCGGATCGACCATGCGTGGTTGCCGGTCGGCGGGCAGCCAGCCCTCCCAGAGGTCGCCGGCGAGCTGCGTGCTGTCCAGCACCCGGGTCGGGTCGCGGTCGGGCGGGCGCACCGGGATGCGACCGGCCAGGATCCAGCCGATCCGTCCCGAGGCGTCGCCGGCGACCAGGTTCTGCGCCGGGATGCCGGCTTCGGCGGCGATCGCCATCGCCTGGTCCAGGTCGTCCGCGTGGGCCAGGTCGAGCAGCCGGGTGTCGACGGCGCCCGGCCGATGGGCGGTCCAGGCCAGGGCCAGCGGCCGGCCGCTGTCGTCCTCGCCGATCACCGGGCCCCAGCGGCTCTCCAGGACCTCGAGGGTCTCGTCGGCTCCGCCTCGCACCGACAGCGTCTCGAGGTGCCGTTCCAGCGGCCGCCAGCCCCCGGCGTCGCGGTAGCGCATCGGGTCGTCGGGATCCAGGCGCAGCCGCACCAGGTCCAGCCAGTCGCCATAGCTGTTGGTGAACGCCCAGGCGACCTTGCCGTTGCTGCCGACCACCATGGCCGGCACGCCGGGCAGGGTGACGCCATCCAGGCGCACCGCGCGCCCGGCCTCGTTCCACGCCAGCCGGGCGCGATACCAGATCGACGGCACCCGCAGACCCAGGTGCATGTCGTTGGCGACCAGGGCCGCGGTGCCGCCGGTCAGCCGGCCGGCCACCGCGAAGTTGTTGCTGCCGGGCAGCGGCTGGTGCTGGTCGTCGTCGGTCGCCGTGCCGGCGATGGCCGGCAGGGCGCGCAGGTCCAGCAACTCGGGTGACGGAATCGCGGGATCGGGCACGATGCTGCCATCCAGGGCGGCATCCAGGGCGCTGCCCGGGCGGACGATGAAGTCGTAGACCCCGGCCGGCAGGTGGCGCCAGGCGAAATCCAGGGTCCGCTCGCGGCGGTTGCCGGCATCCTGCAGGTCGAAGAACATCGCCACCACCACCAGCAGGCTGTCCTCGGCCCGCCAGGGCCGGGGCCGCTCGCGCAGCAGCAGGTAGGGCCAGGGCCGTGCCCGCAGCTGCGACAGGCCCGCGTTCACGCCCTCGGCGTAGGCCTGCAGGCGGGCGCGGTCGCCGGGGTCCAGTGCCGCCACCGCCTGGCGCATGCGCGCCCGGAAGCGGTGCACGCGATGCCGTCGATCGATGGCCAGGGCGGCGCCGCCGAGCAGGGCCGCCAGCTCGCCGGCCGCCGCCCGGCGCGACAGGTCCATCTCGAAGAACCGCTCCTGCCCGTGCAGCCAGCCCAGGCCGCGCGCCAGGTCGGCGGCATCGGCGGCGGCGACGGTGGCCACGCCCAGGGCGTCGCGTTCGATACTCACCGGGGCCACGAGACCGGACAGCGGGTGTTCCCCGGACCGGGCCGGCAGGCTGCCGCGCAGGGCCAGCCAGGCGGCCAGCAGGCCGGCCAGCGCCAGCAGGATCAGCAGCGCGAGCAGTCGGGCCAGCAGGCGCGGCAGGCGTCTGGACATCAGCGGGGACCCCGTGCGTGGAAGGGCCGATGGTAGGCGCCGCGGGCGGGACGTGCCAGTCCGGGCGCGGCGCCCTGGAAGCCGGGGCTCCGCGCCCCGGGTGCCCCGGGGCGCGGTTCGTGGAGGCCGCGCCGGGAGGCGGTCCTGGACGAGGCGAAACAGGTGGAATGTGAGGGGCCACACCTATGTGCTGTGAGTGAATTCCGCTAGCATGTGCGCATCGGCCGGGGAGGGCTGGTAGTGGACGTCGCGGCAAAGGCACAAAGCGTCACGGCGCCCGACCTGGCCGCCCTGGTCGTGCGCGTCGCGGCCGGCGAGCGCCAGGCCGAAGTCGAACTGGTCGACTGTTTCAGGCGGGGCGTGGCGGTGCTCGCGCGCCGGCACTGCCGGCCGCTCGATCCCGCCGCCGACGACATCGCCCAGGACGTGCTGGTGGCGATGCTGGAGCGCGTCCGCGCCGGCGCCATCAAGGAGCCTGCGGCACTGCCGGCCTACCTGCGCACGGCCGTGATCCACGCCGCGGCCGCCCGCTACCGCCCGCGCCGCGAACAGGCGCTCGATGGCCCCGACCGCATCGGCGAACGGCTGGCCGACGAACGCGCCGACCCGGCGGCGAGCCTGGCCGCCCGGCAGCTCGCCGCGGCGATCGCCACCCTGCTCGGCGAGCTGACGGTGCCGCGGGATCGCGAGCTGCTGCGACGCTTCTACCTGCTCGAACACGACCGCGACGAGGTCTGCGCGGCGCTGGGCATCGACCCGGGCCACTTCCACCGGGTCATCCACCGGGCCCGGCAGCGCTTCGGGGAGATACTGGCCCGCCATGGCCTGGGCACCGGTCCAGGCTGAACCGATGGCAACCCCGCTGGGATACCCGATGCCCGACCGCCTCCTTATCCGTCATGAACGCCCTGTCGCAGCGAGGGCCGGCCGATGAGCCGGTCCGATGCCTTCCTGCCGATGACCGCCTGGCTTGAGCAGGCGTGGCTGCAGCGCTATCTCGACCGGGCCCTGGATGCCGAGGAACAGGCGTGGTTCGAGACCTATCTGCTGGCCCACCCGCACCTGGTCGAGGCCGTCGAGGCGGACACCGGCCTGCGCGACGCGTTTGCCCTTGCCGGCAGTGCAGGCGGCACGGGCGAGGGCGGCGATGCCGGCGGCGGCGATGGCCGGCCCGGCTCGCCGACCAGGCCTTCCGTCGTCCGCCCGCGTCCGCCGTCGCGCCGCGGCCTGCCGCCCTGGCTGGGGCTGGCCGCCGGCCTGCTGCTGGGCCTGGGCCTGGCCGCGCTGTGGCCGACCGCCTCCGGGCCGGGTCCCGGCCTGGCCAACCCCACCCGCATCGTCTTCGACACCCTGCGTGGCGGGCATTCGCCGCCGCACATCGAGCCGGGCGATCCGGACTCGCCCTGGCTGCTGGTCGAGGTGCCGGTGCCGCCCGGTTCGCGCATCGATTCGGTGCGGCTGGAGGGTGGCCCGCAGTCGGCGGTGTTCGGGTCGGTGGCCGCGACGCCGGATGGGTTCGGGCTGCTGTTGCTGGATGCCCGGGCGACGGGGAATCTGGTGATCGACTATGCGTACCCGGACGGCGTGCGGAACCAAACGCGCTTCCAGCTGCCGATGAGGCACTGATCGGTCTGCGAGGCGATCTCATGCGCAAGGCCCCACGCAACGCGAATTGACCCCAGGCCGGCGGGTGCAAGACAGGGCCGGTTCCACAGGCAATCCAGCGAGGAGGGAGGGATCATGAACACGTACTACGAGGTTTTCGATGGCGATAACTCAAAGGGCAAAGTCGTCGCCCAGCTCGATCGGACGAATTTGACCCGATTGTTTGGGGGCGCCTTCAGGATCTACGACGGCAGGGGGCTGCTCGAACCATGCGATGTCGTTCGATTCTTGATTACGCCGCCCGATGGCGGGATGGCTGTGCGTCTGGACACCATGACCAACCGTGGTTGCCTGGAGATTCCACTCAAGGTCGTGATCCATCGTGGTGTCGCACTGTGGCTGCATGGGGTGATCCCGAACGAAATCGAGGTGGCGGTATTTGTTCTTCCTCCCGGAACGACAGATTCCGGCAAAGCCTGCGCGCGCATCTGGCTCGCCATCTATCAACCGAATTCTTCTACGAGCAGGCCGAATCAATACACCTACCGGCAATCCAACGGGGAGGCTGAGGCGCCGGTTGCCTCATGTGGGGATTCCCCGCTTCCTTCGCTCGATTCCTGTCCCAGAGGGCAGGATCGACCTGCGATTCTGCAGGACGACGAAGCCGAGGGTTACCACGAGGACTGAGCCGCGGCGATGCTCCTGGCTTCCCTGCTCGCGGCGTCCGCGGCGGCTGCCGAACCGGCGCTCAAGGTCGACCTGGCCTGCCCGGAGAGCGGAGCGGAGCCGGTGGTGCTGACGTTGTCCACGGCCACACGCGTGCGTTTCGCCCAGGTGCCGTCGGGCGCGCTTTGGGAGGTCGACGAGGCCGGCGTCGAGCTGGTCCTCCGGGGCACCGCCATGCCGGGTGCTCCGCTCCAGGAACAGGGTGTGGCCGTCGGCCAGCGGCCACCGCGCTACGGCCTGGCCATGGGCCAGGCCCTGCCGGGCCGGACACTGGAGATCGATGCGGTGTCGCCCGGGCCTGGCATGCGCGGATTCGTGCGGCTCCATTGCGCACCATCGCCGGTGCGGGTCGCCGAGGCGGCCTGCCTGGCCGACAGCGCGGCCTACACCGAGGCGGCGGAGGCGGCGGCGAGGGCGACCGAACTGCCCGGTCGCTGTGGCGCCTTGGCCATGCATCTGGCTGGCGCCATCTCGCAACGGGGCAACGATCAGGACGCGGCCTACCACCACTACGAGGCAGCGGCGCAGGCCTGGCAGGCGCTGGGGGATCCGGTTCGCGCCGCGGCCGCGCAGCTCGGCCAGGCGGAGGTGACCTGGCGCAGCGGCGATCACGCGGCGTCGCTGCAGTTGGCGGAAGCTGCCGGCGCGGCAGCACACGCGCAGGGTATCGAATATCTGGCGGCACGCGCCCGCAGCCAGGCCTGCCTGGCCCTGCGCGGTCTCGGCAGGCTGGCCGAAGGGCTGGTCTGCCAGCAGGAGGTCGTGGAGCGATTCCTGGCGCTGTCCGAAACCAGCGAGGCCGTCGGCGCGGTGCTGTCGGCGGTGGCGATGGCGCGCGAGGACGGTCGCCGCGATCTGGTTGCCGGCCTGGCTGCCCGGCTGGCCGGGGTCGACGAAGCGGCGCTCACGCCGATGATGCGCGGACGCCTGCACCACCTGCGCGCCGCGCTGGCATTGGACGACGGCCATCCCCAGGTGGCGCTGGCCGCGCTGGCGCGGGCGATGGACGAGTTCGACGCGATTCCCTCGCCGCAGTGGCAGGCGGCCAGCCTGCTGCTGGCGGCGCGGGTGAACGCCGCCTTCGGTGGCCGGGGCGAGGCGCTGTACCTGGCCCGGGCCGCCGCCGATGCGTTCCGGGCGATCGCGATGCCCGAGCGCGAGGCCGGCGCCCTGTTGCTGCTGGCGCAGCTTCATGCGGAGGCGGGCGACGCCGGTGAGGCATTGCAGGCCGCCGATGCCGCCGCGGCGCGCTACGCCCAGGCGGCGCGTCCGCAGCTCAAGCTGGCCGCGGCCATGACCGGCCTGCTGGCCGAGCCGACACCGGCCCGCCTGTCCGCCTTCCGGGCGTTGCTCGATGGCGGGCTGGAGCGGCCGCCGCGCCTGCAGTTCGACCTGGCGCTGGCGCAGGCCAGGGTGGCCCTGGCCACCGGCGATGTCGCGCACGCGCAGGCGTTCCTGGACGGCCTGTCCGGGCAGCTGCCGGACTTCGGGCGCTGGACGGCGCTGGTCGAGACCCAGGCGCGCGTGGCGCTGGCCCGGGGCGACCGGGACACGGCCCAGCGGCTGCTGGAGTCCGCGATCGCGCGCGTGCAGTCACTGGTCGACGGGATCGGCGATGCCCTGCTCGCGCACCTGGCGGCGCGACGGCTGCAGCGGCTGTCGCGCCTGTGGATCGACACCCTGCCGACCGGCCCGGCCGACGACCCGGCGCTGGTCGCTCGGGTCGGCCACATGTTGCTGGCCACCGATCCCTTCGCCCACCTGGCGAGGTCCGCCGCGGCCGCCCAGGCCGGTTTGCCGGGCGTGGACACCGTGCGCGCCACCCTGCTGCGGCGCCTGCTCGGCGAGGTGATGGAGGACGCCGGCGATGACGGCGATCCGATGGAGATGGCCGAGATCCAGCGCCTGCTGTGGGCGCCGGCATCGACGGATGGCGGCGGGCCGGCGGCCACGGACGCGGCCTGGCGCGCGCTGCTCGACCGCGCCGGGCGCGGCGAGACCGTGCTGCTGCTGGGCCTGGGCGATCGCCTGGCCGCGTCGGTGCGCTTGTCCGGAACGCAGCCGGACCTGCTGGTCGGCGAGGGGGCGCCGCGGCTGGAGAGTCTGGCGAGGACCCTGCGCAGCCACCTGGAAGACCGCAGCGTGCCGGTCGACGCGATCGGGGTCATCGCCGGCGAACTCTCCGCGGCGATGCTTGCCGGCGCCGGCGGCGCGCCGCCGGCGCGCCTGCTGGTCTGGACGGACGAGCGCCTGGCCCGGGTGCCGATCGCGATGCTCGCCTGGCCCGGCCAGGCGAGGCCGATGATGGAATCGACCGCGGTCAGCCGGCTGCTTCCGGCGCAGCCCGGCGTGGCTGGAACCGTTGCCGCGGGGGCGGTCCGCGAGGTCCGGGTGCTGGTCGCCGGCGAAGGGGGCAGGGCGGCGGCGGGGCTTCCCGCCCTGCCGGTCGCCGCGCGAGAGGACCGACTGGTCGCCGCGACGCTGCCCGATGTCGTCGTGAGCGTTGCCGGACTCACCGAGCAGGGTCTGCTGCAGGCGCTCGCCGAGCCTGGCGGATGGGTGCATGTCGCCGGCCATGGCGTGGTCCATTCCGGCCTGCAGGGCATGGCCGGGCTGTGGTCCTCCCCCGGACCGGACGAACCGCGCGCCTTCATCAGCTGGCTGGCCATCGTCGGCCAGCGCCTGCCCGCGGCGCTGGTGGTGCTCAATGCCTGCCATCTGGGCGATGGGGGCCAGGCGGGCGACGGCCAGGCGGCCAGTTTCGCCGCGGCGCTCAAGGCCGCGGGCGCCGGCGAGGTGGTCGCGGCGATGTGGCCGGTCAGCGACGCGGCCGCCGCGGTCTGGGTGCCGGCCTTCTACGGGGCGCTCGCCGGTCCGGGCGGCGAGGCCGCCGAGGCCCTGCGTGTCGCGCAGCGCGCAATGCGCGACAGCAGGGCATTCCGGCACCCGTGGCACTGGGCATCGCTGGTGCACTGGACTTCGCCGTGATCGTCGTCCGGGCGCGGCCCTTGCGCGCCAACCGCGAACCTGCTCCACTGCCGGCCATGACGCACCAGTCCGCCCCCCTGCGTTCCGCCGCGCCGCGGTCCGCGAACAATCGCAACGCCAATAACGGCTGCCCCTGGGGCGGGCCCGGCGTGTAGCGCGTACCGCAAGGACGCACGATCCCCCGGAAGGCCCGCCCAGTGCGGGCCTTCCGCGTTTTCCACCCCCCGTATCCACGCGGCAGACAGGAGCAACCCCGGCATGTGTTCCATCCTCGGCATCTTCGGGCTGCGGCCCGGCGAAGACCTGGCGGCGCTGCGCCGCCAGGCGCTGGCCAGCTCGGCGCGGCAGCGCCACCGCGGTCCGGACTGGAGCGGCGTGCACGCCGACCCCGGCGCCATCCTGGTCCACGAGCGCCTGGCCATCGTCGATCCCGCCGGCGGCGCCCAGCCGTTGCGCTCGGCGGACGGCGGACTGGTGCTGGCGGTCAACGGCGAGATCTACAACCACCGCGAGCTCGAGCGTTCGCTGACCGTCCCGTACGCGTTCCAGACCGGGTCGGACTGCGAGGTGATCAATGCGCTTTGGCGCGAACTGGGCCCCGGCCTGCTGGCGAAGCTCAACGGCATCTACGCCTTCGTGCTGTGGGATGCCGGCCGGCAGCGCTGGCTGGCCGCGCGCGATCCGTTCGGGGTCTGCCCGCTGTACTGGGGCACCGATGCCGAGGGCCGCCGCTGGCTGGCCTCGGAGATGAAGGCCCTGGTCGGCGTCTGCGCCGACATCGCGCCGTTCCCGCCCGGGCACTGCTATGACAGCGCCACCGGCGAACTCACCCGCTTCTGGCGGCCGGGCTGGCGCGAGCATGTCGCGGTGGCCGGCCGGGCGGTGCCGGCGCCGGTGCTGCGCGAGGCATTCGAGCAGGCGGTGCACCGGCAACTGATGACCGATGTGCCCTACGGCGTGCTGCTGTCCGGGGGGCTGGACTCGTCCCTGGTCGCCGCCTGCGCGGCCCGCTTCGCGCGCCGGCGCGTCGAGGAGGACGATGCCGCCGAAGCCTGGTGGCCGCGGCTGCACAGCTTCGCGATCGGGCTGGAGGGCTCGCCCGACCTGGCCGCCGCGCAGGTGGCGGCCGAGGCCCTGGGCACCGTGCACCACGGTTTCACCTACCGCTTCGAGGAGGGCCTGGACGCCATCGACGAGGTGATCCGCCACATCGAGAGCTACGACGTGACCACGGTGCGCGCCTCGACGCCGATGTACCTGCTGGCGCGCCGGATCAAGGCGATGGGCGTGAAGATGGTGCT
>ERZ761607.364-NODE-364-length-85117-cov-5.883414_pt1 | contig 85117 bp, 70 predicted proteins | sample MGYA00511164_ERZ761607 | MGnify/ENA primary metagenome ERZ761607 (study PRJEB28899, sample SAMN02445080) | bioreactor sludge metagenome | biome: EBPR sludge | place: Australia: Brisbane, Thorneside Wastewater Treatment Plant | collected 2011-06-22 ...
AGCCAGTTGCCGGTCGAGGTCGCACCGGACTGCTGGGGCACCTCGAGCGCCTCGAGGTGGGTGAGGGTCCGGGTCTTCAACTCGGCCAACTGGGCTTCGACGGCGAGGATCTCCTCGAGGGTGGAGGTGGCTTGGTCGGCGCCCATCGACCAGAGCGGCACCTCGGCGACATCGGCCAGTTTCTGGCGCACCTCGACCATGGCCCGGGTGACCGGGTGATCGTGGTGCGCCATCGCTGTCATGGATCAATCAAAGCAGCGGCCACCGACAGTCGGGCGTCCCCAGAAGCCGTTATCCACAGGGGGAATCGCCCGACGGTGGCTGAGGTGCGAGGAGCGCTAGCGACGAGCCTCGAAGCCCCCGCAAGGAAGGCACCCGCGCACGTCCCAGCCCCGACGTACGAGGCTTCGAGGCTCGGCCGTGGACGGCCTCATACCTCAGCCACCGTCGCTCGCGTCACCGCCGCGCCCACCGCAGCCCGGGCACCCCAGCTTGACGGCTCCGGGCCGCGTACTAGCGACGCCCGCGTACCTTGACCACCGCTGAGGTGGCGGTGGCGCCGCCCGCACTCGTGGTGCCCGTGACCACGACCTTCAGTCGATGGCCGGCGTCCCGCTTCTTGATCCGGTACGTCGCCCGGGTCGCGCTCTTGATCGCCTTGCCGTCGCGCAGCCACTGGTAGGCGTACGTCGTCCCGGTCGCCCAGCCCGCGGTCGCGACCGTCAGCTTGCGACCGACCTTGGCCTTGCCAGCCACCGTGACCGTGCCCGCCGTCGGAGGCGCGTCCGCGGACTTCACCGGGGCGCAGTTGTAAATGGTGATGTCGTCGAGGAACCAGCCGATGAACCAGCCAAGATTGTCGGTGCTGACGGTGAACTGCGGTTTGATCGACCGGCCCGCGAAGCTGGTCAGGTCGAGTGCGCTCGCGACCCAGCCATCGCTGTAGCCGCCGAAGGCCATCCGACCGGTGGCGGGGCTCGAGATGGGTGCCGTGCTGTCTGGGTCCTCCCAGGGGATTCCGCCGGGCACGACCTTGTGCCGAGGCCCGTTGATCCAGGGCAGCGACGCGGTATCCACGGGCGGGGCAGAATCGCTGAGGTCGTCGACCTCGACCGTGCCGGCATCCAGGGTGATCGGCTGGGCCTGCGAGATGATGTAGTCGATCGTCGCCAGGAAGTGCCAACCGTTGAACCGGAGGTATGTGTGCCCGGAGGTCGGCACCGCCACCGGCCGCGATAGGACCATCGAGTCGGCCGCGGCCTCCTCGTAGTCGTTGTTCCAAGGTCGACTGTTGTGCCAGGCGCTGCGACCGCTCTTGGCGTTGGGTCCCCAGTACGGGTCCTCGGCGCGGGTCCATCGCGAGCCGTCCTCGTGAGCGAACGCGGCGCCGGCGTCGCCGGTCTCGCTGTCGAACAGCAGCGTCTTGACCGGTTCGCCGGCCGGGCAGGTGTCCGCGGCGTCAGCGGACTTGGCCAGCTTCAAGGGCACCTGGTCGAGCTCGGTGGCCAGCGTCGCCTTGTGCACGTTGTCACAGTCAGCCGCCGTGAAGCCGGAACCTGGGGTGGCGACCAGGGTGCGGCAACTCTGCTGCAGTACCGCCGACAAGGCACGGTGATCAGCTCCCGATGCCAGGCTCTGGTCGGTCAGCAGGTAGAGCCGGGCTGACTTTACGAAGGTCTGGTCATCACCGTCGATGCCGGTGATGGTCTGCCCGTTGAAGGTGCCGCCGTTCATGATCAGATAGGCGGTCTTGTTCGCTACGCCGCTGTTGTAGTGGACGCCGCCGGAGTCGGATTGGCTGGACGGGTGCCAGTAGATGCTCTGCATCCGGTCCGGTTGTCCGAAGTCGGGCGGGTTGGCCATGCTTCGGAAGCCGCCTGATAGGCCGGGCAGATCCTCGCCGATCGTCCAACTGTTCGGCTCACCTGGGGTGAGATTGCGGTGGTCGACGATCTCGCCCATCACGTCCGACATCGACTCGTTGATGGCCCCCGACTCGCCCCAATAGAACAGGCCCGAGAAGCGGCCGGTGACGCCGTGGGTCATCTCGTGGCCGACGATGTCGTCGGCGACCGCGAACCCGGTGCCGTAGTACATCTCCCGGCCGTTCCAGAACGCATTCTCGAACGGGCACCAGTCGTCGTAGCAGACACGCACGGTCTGGGCGAGCGCCTTCTCGCCACCCCCGATGTCGGCGCCGATCAGCTCGGTCAGGTCGATGCCGAGGCTGGCGTAGAAGTCAGACACCGCTCCGGCGTTGTCGTAGGCCTCGTCCACGTCATCGTTGTTCGTTTCCGGGTCGCCCTCGACTCGGGCTGGCGTAGAGGACGCCGACGGGCACGGCACGTCCGCGGCGAGGTGGTCGAGCTCCACCCCTCCGTTGTCGCACACGATCCTGTTCACCGGCGCACCGATGGCCCCCGCCGCCGATGGCAGAGGACCCGACCGGTCGGCCGAAACCTTCGTGCCTGGCGCGACGACGGTCTGGTTCGCGTCCATGTCGAGCAGTACGGCGCCGGTCTGGTCATCGACGAAGAGTTCGCGGTGCGCCGAACCGGCGGTCACCTGGAACCGCCACACCGTGGCCACCCCGGGGGATGGCGTCCCGGTCACTGCCGAGTCGAGGACCCAGCGACCCTCGCGGGCCAGTTGGATGTTCTCCACGTCACGCGTGCGGGCAGATGTAGCCACTACGGTTCGGGCCAGTCCGGCCGCTCTAGCTTCGTCGACCCGCGCCGGCGCGACGCGGGTGGCCGACGACATCGTCGAGGACAGCGAGACCAACTCCCGGTCACTGTCGAGACTGACCACGACGTCGCCGCCGACCACCGGGAGACCGCCGACCCGCTGACTGAAGTGAACGACGTCGCCACCTGCCACGTCGTGGGTCACCTGACGCTGGACCAGCGAGGTGCCGGGTCGGTCGGTGCCGAGCGCCGCGCCGTACCGGCCCAGGTGCGCCCGTGCGGCCGCGGTCACCGAGGTCGACCGGGTGACCGCGGGGTTGTCGATCACGGCTCCGGCAGTGCCGGCGAAGCTGACGTGACCGTCGGCGGTCCGCTGCAGCGTGACCGCCCCATCAGAGGCGTCGGCGGTCAGCCGCTGCGCGGCGAGCGACCCAGGCGATTCGATCGCCGCGCTCGCAGCTGCGGCCGGCCCGGCGGCCGATGCCAGGACCGCGACGGCAAGCGACGCGGAGGCCACGATGCTGACGAGCAGTCGGACAGTGGTGTGCACAGAGATCTCCTGGAGTACTCAGATCGAACGTGGTCTCGGTTCGCGGTTACCGGTGGCGGGGCACTCGGATCGCCGATGAGGTGGCAGTGGCCACTCCTGCGCCGGTCGTGCCGGTGACGACGACCTTGAGCCGATGGCCTGCGTCGCTCTTCCTGATCAGGTACGACGCCTTCGTCGCCCTCTTGATGTCCTTGCCGTCGCGCTGCCACTGGTAGCTGTAGGTCGTGCCGCCCACCCATCCGGCCGTGGCGGCTGTGACCCTCTTGCCCAGCTTGGCCTTGCCCCGCACGCGGACCGTGCCAGCCTTCGGGGGCGGTGTAGCCGCGATAGGTGCGGTGGCCGCGGTGCAGTGGTAGACGGTGATGTCATCGACGAACCAGCCCAGGTACCGCACCGCGTTGTCATAGCTGGACGTGAACTGCGGGCGCACCGACCGGCCCGCGAAGCTGGTCAGGTCGACCGAGCTCGCGACCCAGCCGAGGCTGACACCGCCGAACCCCATCCGGCCGACCAGAGGGTTGTCGATCGGCGCGGTGTTCTCGGGGTCGTCCCAAGGAGCGGCGCCGCCTGAGACGATCCGATGTGCGGGACCGTTGACCCACGGCAACTCGGCGGCATCGAGGGGCGGCGCCGGGTCGCCGACATCGTCGACCTCGACCGTGCCTGCGTCGTAGGTCCGCGGTTGCGCTGTGTGGGACGCCGGCGCGACGAACTGGTGCCAACCGCTGAAACGCAGGTAGGTACGGCCGGCGGCCGGGACAGTGAGCGGTTGGGCCATGACCAGAGAGTCGGTGCCGGGCAGCTCATCGGCGAAGTCGAAGTCCTGCACGTTGTGCCACGAGCTGCGGCCGCTACGCGCGTTCTGGCCCAGGACCGGGTGAGTGGCACGGCTCCAGTTGGAGTCGGCGGCGTGGGTGAACTTGGCGTCGCTGTCGCCGGTCTCACTGTCAAAGAGCACCGTCCGGATCGGCAAGGCTGGCGGGCAAGTACTCGGCGCGTCGGCCGGCTTGGCGCTCTTGGCCGGGGTTTGGTCGAGCTCCGTGGCCACGGTGGCCTTGCGGACGCCCTCGCAATCAGCCTGCGTGAACCCGGAATTGGCTACCGCACTCAGGGTGCGGCAGCTCTGCTGCAGCACCTGAGAGAGCCCGCGATAGTCGGCGCCCGAAGGAAGGCTCTGGTTCGTCAGCAGGTAGAGCCGCGCGGTCTTGGCGAAGCTCTGGTCATCTCCGTCGATCCCTGTGATCGTCTGGCCGTTGAAGGTGCCGCCCCGCATGATCAGGTACGCCGTCTTGTTCCCGACCCCGCTGTTGGTGTGGACGCCGCCGTTGCCCTGCCAGAGGTCGTCGCCCTGCCAATACCCGCTCGACATCCGGTCCGGATCCCAGAACGCCGATGGGTCGGCCAGGCTCCGGCTTCCGCCCTCAGCGCCGGGCAGGTCCTCGCCGAGGACCCAGCTGTCCACTGACTCGCCGTCCGCGAGGTGGCGGTGGTCGACGATCTCACCCATCACGTCGGACATCGATTCGTTGATCGCCCCCGACTCGCCCCAGTAGAAGAGGTTGGAGTAGTGCTGGGTGACCCCATGAGTCATCTCATGGCCGACGATATCGTCGGCCAGGGCGAACCCGGTGCCGTAATACATCTGCGTGCCGTTCCACCGCGCGTTCTCGTACGGACACCAGTCGTAGACGTAGTCGCTCTCCGACAAAGGGTTGTCGATGTGGTAGCACATGCGCACCGTCTGAGCGAGCGCCTTCGTGCCGTCACCCATCTCCCGGCCGATGAGCTGGGTCAGGTCGACGCCCAAGCTGGCGTAGAGGTCCGAGGTCGCACCGGCGTTGTCGTACGCCGCGTCGACGTCGTCGTTGTTCGCCGCCAGTTCGCCCTCAACCCGCGCGGGCGACGAGTCCGTGGTGCACGGCACGTCGCCCAGCACGTAGTAGTCCACCTTGTCCTCGGCGTTGTCGCAGACGACCCGGTTGACCGAGGAAGCCGCCAGTGCGGAACCGGCGACACGTTGCGTCGAAGTCGAGCTCTCACCCACGGAACGCTCGTCGTCGCCGGGCTCCAGGAAGGTCTGGTCGGCGTCCATGTCGAGGAGCAGCGCGCCGGTCTGGTCGTCGACCAGGATCTCGCGGTGGGCCACGCCACTCATGACGTCGAACCGCCACACGGTTGCGACCCCGGGCGCCGGCGTACCGGTGACGGCCCGGTCGAGGACCCACCGGCCCTCCGAAGTCACGATCGGACGGACCTTCGACCCGGCTTGCGCGTCGTTGGCCGCGACCACCCGGGCGACGTCGGCCGCGTCGCTCTCGCTCACGCGCGCGGCCCTGACCTGAGTGGCGGTCGACATGGTGGACGACATCGACACCATCTCGCGGTCGGCGTTCATGGTCACCACCACGTCGCCGCCGATCACGGGCAACCCACCGACCCGCTGGGTGTAGTGGACGACGTCACCGCCCGCCACGTCGGCCGTCACATTGCGTTGGACCAACGTGGTCCCTGGTCGGCTCGCTCCGAGCGCGGCGCCGTACCGCGCCAGGTGCGCCCGTGCCGCGACTGCGACCGGGGTAGATGCAGTGACGGCGGGGTTGTCGATCTCGGCGCCGGCGGGCGTGCCGACGAAGGTGACGTCGCCGTTGGCTCCCCGCCGCACGACGGCGTTGCCAGTGCTGACCTCTGCGGTCAATCGTTGCCTCGCCAGATCGGAGGTTGACAGCGGCGCGGCGGCGCCAGGGCCAGCCACGGCAAGGACCGCGGCCGCAAGCGATGCGGACGCGCCCAGGACGACAAGCATCCGGACATGGGTGGGCACAGAAACTTCCTCTCGCAAGCGACGGATAAGTCAGCTCTGGTGGTACTGACCGGCCTCGCACAGGAAGCCAGGGACGGTGTCCTCGAAGGCGACCTTGAGGTCGCCGTACGAGCTGAAGCCGATCTCGACGTCGGCTGCAGTGAGCAGGGGTGAGTCGGCGGGGATCTCGAACTGCCAGCCGTCGCCGTCGGGCTCGATGCTCGGCATACCGTTGGCCGGTGCCGCGGTCCCGTCCCAACACTGGGCGCTGGCGTGCTCACCGCTGTTCATCTCGTTCTGCGTCCTGACGTACGCGCGCAGACCCTTGAAGTAGCTGACCTGGCTGGCCTCGCGGTATGTCTCTGCGTCGGCGCGCGTTTCCGGCGTCGAGGGCCCGACCAGCTCGGGTTGATAGGTGTAGGTGCCTGATCTTCCGTCGAGACCCTGCTTGACCTGGAGCTTCGCCTCGCGGGCTGCCTCCTTGGCCGTCATGGGGAAGAACGGGTCGTAGGATTCGTCGCCGCTGTCGTAGATCTTGTCCGGCCCCCAGATGTCGTCTCGGGTCTTGAAGCCGTACTCCGCGTAGTGGACCAAGGCATCGACGCCCTCATCAGCTAGCGCCTGCTCGATCGCCGCGGGGTCGTCGAGCCGAGGGATGGTCAGGCTAATACCGCCGTCAGGGGCTGGCGCGGTGGCCGGCGCCGTAGCCGGATCGGTGATGCTGTGCTGCGCCGGTTGCTGCCCTACCAACGTCGAGCCGGTGCCGACGACGCCGAACACGGCCAGGGCGGCGACCGCGCCGGCAAGGCGGGTACGCCGCAGCCGGGCGCGGCCGCGCCGGAGCGCGCCGGCGGTGATGTCAGTGACGTCGAAGTCGGACGCGATCCGGTGCATGGTCGTGGTGAGTGCCTCGTCGGGCGGGGTGGTGGGCATGTCATCTCTCCTCGTCACGGTGATCTCGTCACAGGGGCTGGGGCTGGAGGGCGCGGGCGAGGGCGGCGAGCGCACGCGAGGTGCTGCTCTTGACCGTGCCGGTCGGCAGGTCGAGCGTGGCGGCGACCTCCTCGACCGAGAGGCCCCAGTAGTGCCGGAGCACCACCACCCGGCGCTGGCCGGCGGGCAGGGCCTTCAGCGCCTGCATCAGCTCTTCGGCATCGGCGAACTCGAAGCCCTCGGGACTCGCGCCGAGGACCGGCTCGGCCACCGCGTGCTCGCGGCGCCAGGGACGGCGGTACTCGTCCTTGATGCTGTTGATCAGCACCCGCCGTACGTAGGTGTCGACGCTGTCGGTCCGGGAGAGCCGCGGCCAGGCCGTGTAGACCTTGGCCAGCGCGTTCTGCACCATGTCCTCGGCCTGGTGCTGATCGCCGCACATGAAGCGAGCTACGCGCAGCAGGTGATGCTGGCGCCCCTTCACGTAGGCGGTGAACTCCTCGTCCCGGGTCGATCGCCGCATGCCTCTGCCTCCTCTCCTCGGCCTCTCCTGATCAAATGCGTGCAACTACACGTAGCCACGCGAGGATCGGTTCCAGTTCGCTCGCAGACGCAGAAAGCAGTGCGCTCTGCGGCGATCTGTGCGCGCGAAGGAGCCCCGGAGGCTGACGCCTCCGAGGCTCGTCGTGATGGTGCTGCGCTGCTCGCCTAGCGGTGTCGGCGTACCTCGACCATGCCAGCCACCGCCCTGGGCGACTACCAGAGAGTCGGCTGTTGGGTCGTCGTGGTCATACCTCCGCACGGGACGCAGCACACGTCGCTCGGCGCACGAACACGGGTGCGAGTGCGCGCTGAGTCGAAGGGCTCGTCACGTGCTCGTCGGACTGCGACCCGACGTGCTGTTAGGTCCCGGCACTGTGCACGCTGCGTCCACTGTGGGCCCGTCCGCATCGCGACTCTTCCGGGATGCGTCCAGCCCCCATCTCCCCGGGCAGCACCAGGCTGCGCCGATTCCTCGCCCGCATAGGGATAGCGGTGCTGCTGCTCGGCGTCTTTGCGGCCGGCGCGTTGTCGATGAGGCCGGACACGGTCGCCCACATGCGATCTGAACCGGCCGGCAGCAAAGGCGCGCACCGAGCGGCGACGTTCGACCCGCAGTTGGTCGGTCCTGATCCAGAGGCGCGAGCCTTCGCCGACGCCGCGGGCGCGAAGGGCCGCGGCCGGCCCAACATCGTGCTGGTCACGACCGACGACATGACGTTGTCGGATCTGCGATTCATGCCTGTCGCCCGCCGGCTGCTAGGCGCGGAGGGGGTGACCTTCGATCGCTTCCTGTCGCCGGACCCACTGTGCTGCCCCGCTCGCGCCGCGATCCTCACCGGCCAGTGGGGCCACAACAACGGCGTGAAGTCCAACCAGGCGCCGTACGACTACGCAGCGCTCCAGGCCGGAACGGCGCTCCCCGTGTGGCTGCACCGGGCGGGGTATCGCACGGCGTTCACCGGCAAGTACCTCAATGGGTTCGGCACCCGCGGTCCGCGTCAGCCCGGCTGGGACTACTGGGACGCGACGATGGCCGGCCAGTATTCATACCAACCGTTCGCCATGGCCAACAACAAGAAGAAGCCGACGAGGTACGACGACATCAACAACGTCGACTACATCAACTTTCGGGTGAACCGCCTGATCGACCAGTGGGCGCCCAAGGCCAAGCCCTTCTTCATCTGGGCCTCACAACTGGCCCCGCACAACCGCATCCTGAACGGCAAGAGCCGACCAACGGCCCTCCCGGCGCACCGCTACCGGCACGCCTTCCGCGGTAAGCGGTCGCCGTCCCTACGCGACCCGGCGTACGACGAGTTCGACCTCAACGACAAGAACGTCTACGTCCGTGGTGCGCCGATGGTGACCAGTCGGAAGGTGAACCAGATCTTCCGATCGCGGATCCGGTCACTACAGGCGGTCGACGACGGGATCGCCCAGCTCGTGTCAAGGCTGAAGGCTCATCACGTCCTCGACAACACCTACATCGTGTTCACCTCTGACAACGGCTTCCTGATGGGGGAGCACCGACTGATCGAGAAGAACCTTCCGTACGCTCAATCGATCGGGGTCCCGCTGCTGATCCGCGGACCTGACGTGCCTCGAGGCGAACATCGCGACCAACTGGCGACCATGGTCGACCTGGCCCCGACCTTCGCCGAGGTGGCCAACGCGCAGCCTCTGGTGCAGACCGACGGTCAGTCGCTGCTGCCGGTGCTGGAGCGAGACCTCCCACTCCGAGAGACGGTGCTCATCCAGGCAGGTCCGGCCAAACAGGCGGCGTCGGCCGACGGATGGTTCTGGCGCGGCGTCACCACAGGTCGCTATACCTACGCCCGCTACTACGCGGACGGCTTCGAGGAGCTCTTCGACCACGACTACGACCGAGCCGAGGTCGCTAGCGTGGTCGCCGATCCGGCGTACGCCGCAGTCCTGGCAGAGCTGCGCCGGCGTACCGAGGTACTGGGTGCGTGTGCCGGGGCTGCCGAGTGCAGTGCCACGTTCCCAGCGCTCCCGACCCCTGGCAGCTAGCTGCGGCGATCCTGTGCGCGCGAACGAGCCCCGGAGGCTGAAGCCTCCGGGGCTCGTTGCTCGAAATGCAGGTCAGGGCAGTTCGAAGCCCGGGTCGGCGGCCGCTTCGAGGAGCTCGTCGGATGAGAAGCCCTGGGTCGGCATGGGCCCGGGGTCGAGCCGCGGGGGGATCGTCGGCTCCTCGGTGTAGCGATCGCTCGTCGTCACGATGACGACCGTGCCGTCAGAGTGCTCCGCCGCTACCCGCAGACCGATGCCACCGTGGCTCCGGTAGACGGAGACCTTCGCGTCGACAACACCGGCCGGAGGCGTACCCATCGACTCCCAGTCCGGGTCGGCTGACCGTAGATCCTCCTCCGCCGTGGCCCAGTCGCTGTACACGTCGATCGAGACCATGCCGACTCCGTCGCTGTCGGATGAGGTCCACTTCGGCCGCATCCCGAGTCCGTTGACGCCACATGGTTCGACCGTCTTGTCGACGCTGAACCAGGAGCCCGAGACCGGCTGCAGGTGCTGTCGCTCTGAATCGAGATGCTTGACCAGGAGCTCGAAGTAGGCACCGAGCGCCGGCCGTAGCCCGGGGTCGTCGTCGGCGATACGAACCGGGCTCTCGCCTTCGAGCAATCGGGCCCCTGAACACGTGAGCTCGATCAGACTCTGCTGAGCCGATGGTGTCGGCGGTACGGACGGCGGCAGCGGCGGAACCGACGGCGTCGTCGACGCGAAGCCGGTCGTCGAACGCTGCGGCTCCTGCGGGCCAAGCAACCCGGAGCTCGAGCCGGCGATGCCGACCACGCCGACGACAGCCAGGGCGGCGACCGCGCCGGCGGCGCGCGTACGGCGTACGCGCGTGCGGCCGGTGCGGAGCACGGTGTCGGTGACGTCGACGCCGTCGAAGTGGTGGGCGTTGCGGTGGAGGCTGGCGGTCAGCGCCTCGTCCTCGGGGGTGGTGTGCATGTCGGTGCTCCTGTTCAGAGTGGATTCGTCAGTGGGAATGGTCAGTGGGGCTGGGGCTGCAGTGCGGCGGCGAGCGAGGCGAGGGCACGCGAGGTGTAGGCCTTGACCGTCCCGGTGGGGACGTCGAGCGTGGTGGCGACCTCCTCGACCGAGAGGCCCCAGTAGTGCCGGAGCACCACTACGCGGCGTTGCGCGAGCGGCAGTGCCTGGAGGGCCCGCATCAGCTCGTCGGCGTCCACCAACTCCAGGCCGGTGGGACTCGCACCGAGGGCCGGGTCGGCCACCGCGTGCTCACGGCGCCAGGGACGGCGGTACTCGTCCTTGACGCTGTTGACCAGCGCGCGGCGTACGTAGGAGTCGACGTCGTCGGCTCGCGATACCCGCGGCCACGCGGCGTACAGCTTGGTCAGCGTGCTCTGCACCAGGTCCTCGGCCTGGTGCACATCACCGCACAGGTAGTGGGCGACCCGCAGCAGATGCCGCTGGCGTCCCTTCACATAGGCGGTGAACTCCTCGTCCCGCGTCGATCGCCGCATGGCATGTCCTCAACCTCGTCCGAATTGCGCACATCCAGACGTAGCCGGGTTGCGATCGGTTACACGAGGTCACGGAGCGCACAGACCCGTGCGCTCTGCGGCGATGTCCGCGCCCATTCGTCCGACCAGCGTGGGCAACCCCTGCCCTGACTTGGGTCGGTCGAGCACGGCCGCACCGTGGAGCGGTGGCGTATCAACCTTGCTGCGGGGTTGAGACGTTGAGGAGCCACCGCCACCCCGACAGCAGGTCCGCGGCCCCCGAGGCAGGGGTGGACTATCAACCTTCCCGCGCGGTCATGGGGTTGAATACCCACCGCCGCCAGGCGCCAGCGACCCGACGACCGCCCTAGCGGAAGACCACCGTCCGGTTGCCGTTGAGCAGGACGCGGCTCTGCGAGTGCCAGGCGACGGCGCGGGAGAGGACGGCGGCCTCGACGTCGCGGCCGGCGGCGACCAGCTGCTCGGGGTTGTGGGTGTGGTCGACGCGGGTGACGTCCTGTTCGATGATCGGGCCCTCGTCGAGGTCGGCGGTGACGTAGTGCGCGGTGGCGCCGACCAGCTTCACGCCTCGGTCGAACGCCGCGTGATAGGGCTTGGCGCCCTTGAACGACGGCAGGAACGAGTGGTGGATGTTGATGGCGCGACCGCCGAGCTCACGGCACAGGCCGTCGCTGAGGATCTGCATGTAGCGCGCCAGCACCACGAGGTGGATGCCCTCACCGTCGACCAGCTCCATCAGCTGTCGCTCGGCCTGCTGCTTGGTGTCGGGGCTGACGGGGATGTGGTGGAACGGGATGCCGTAGGTCTTGACCAGCGGCTGGGCGTCGGGGTGGTTGGAGACCACCGCGGGGATGTCGATGTTGAGTGAGCCGGTGCTGTGCCGGAACAGCAGGTCGTTGAGGCAGTGCAGCTGCTTGGAGACCATGATCAGCGTGCGGTACGGCGACGCGGAGGACCACAGCTCGTAGTCCATGTCGAACTCACCCGCCACCGAAGCGAACTCCTCGCGCAACACGTCGGCGGAGATCGGCGAAGAGACCTCGAAGTCGATCCGCATGAAGAAGCGGTCGTGGCGTACGTCGTCGAACTGCTGCGACTCGAGGATGTTGCCGCCGAACCTCAGCAGGAAGCCGGTGACGGCGTGCACGATCCCGGGACGGTCCGGGCAGCTCAGGGTGAGGACGAAGTCGCCGGCGGTCTCGGCAGTGCTCGCAATGGTCATGCCTCAGTCCCCCAGCTCGGCGCGGCGACGGACGACGTACTCCTCGAGCTCCTGGCGCACCGCGTCGTCGAGCGGCGGCGGCTCGTAGTCCTCGAGCTTCTTCTTGTAGATCTCGCCGGCGCGGGTGGCGGTGTCCTTGGCGCCGTTGCGCATCCACCGCTCGTAGTTGTCCGAGGAGTTGAGGAAGGGGCGGTAGAAGCAGGTGCGGAACCGCTCCATCGTGTGCATGGCACCGAGGAAGTGGCCTCCGTGGCCAACCTCCTCGTGAGCGCCGAAGGCCATCGACTCCTCGTCGATCTCGAGCGGCGTGAACTCGGCCTGGAGCATCTCCACGATCTGCGCGTCGATGACGAACTTCTCGAACCCGGCGACCAGGCCGCCCTCGAGCCAGCCCGCCGAGTGCATCACCCAGTTGGCGCCGGCCAGGAACGTCGGCATCAGGGTCATCAGCGCTTCGTAGCCCGCCTGGGCGTCGGGCACCTGGGAGGAGGTGAGGCCACCACCGGTGCGGAACGGCAGGTTGAAGTGCCGCGCGATCTGGCCGGTGCAGAGCAGGCCGATGCCGCTCTCCGGCGTACCGAACGTCGGCGACCCGGACTGCATGTCGATGTTGGAGAGGAAGGAGCCGAAGACCACCGGGGCGCCCGGCCGGATCAGCTGTGAGAGCGCGATGCCGGAGAGCGCCTCGGTGATCTGCTGGACCAGCGCCGCCGGGATGGTCACCGGCGACATCGCGCCCATCAGGATGAACGGCGTCAGCACGACCGGCTGCGCGGCCGCGGAGTATTCGAACTGCGACTCGAGCATCCGGTCGTCCCAGCGCAGCGGGCTGTTGCAGTTGATCAGGGAGATGATCGCCGGGGTCTCCTCGATCGCCTCCCGCGAGCCGAACAGGATCTCGGTCATCGCGATCGTGTCGGCGGCGTTGACGCCCGAGACGACGTTGCCCATGTAGAGCTTGTCGGTCAGCGTCTGCAGCGCGTAGACCATGTCGAGGTGGCGGCTGTCGAGCGGGGTGTCGTTGGGCTCGTTGACCACGCCGCCCGCCGAGTCGAGCACCGAGAAGCTCTGCGCGAGCCGCGCGAAGTTGCGGAAGTCCTCCATGGTGCCGTCGCGGCGTACGTCGCCCTCACGCACGAACGGCGGCCCGTAGACGGCACCGAAGGCCATCGAGTCGCCGCCGATGTGGACGGAGTTGGCGGGGTTGCGGGCCTGGAGGTCGAACTCGCTGGGGGCCTTGGCGACCTGTTCGAGGACGAAGTCGGGGTCGAGCTTGACGCAGTTGCCCTCGACCTTCTGGCCGGCCTGGCGGAACAGCTCGAGCGCTCGGTCGTCCATGAACTCGACGCCGATCTCGGTCATCAGCCGGCGCCATCCGGTCTCGAGGGTCGCCATGGCGTCCTCGGACAGGATCTCGTAGCGCGGCATCTTGTTGACGAACACGGGGTCCTCCTGATTGCGAACGTGCTGGCGAACGCTTGACCTTGATCGGATCGAGATCCTAGCCTCATCATGTGGAACTTGGGTTCCATCATGTGGAACCCATCATGTGGAACCCCGAGCGTCGAGGTCAAGAGGCAGGAAGGAGCGACCGATGGCTGCCAGTGGCACCCAGGCCGTGGATCGCGCCGCGCTGCTCATCTCGACGGTCGTGACGGCCACCGAGCCGCTCAGCTTCGCCGACCTCCAGGAGGCCTGCGACCTGCCCAAGTCCACCACCTCGCGGATGCTCACCGCACTCGAGCGCTCGGAGTTGCTGGAGCGCACCGACGACGGCAGCTACGTCGCGGGCGGCCTCTTCTGGCTGTACGCCGCGCGGCACGACCCGGGCGAGGACCTGGTCCGGCTGGCGCGGCAGACCCTGGCCGCCATCAGCGAGGAGACCCACGAGACGGTCAACCTCAGCATCGCCCGCGGCGACCGGGTCGTGCAGGTGGCACAGGTCGACTCGCAGTTCCTGCTCGGCACCCGCGACTGGACGCAGGTCGACGTCCCGGTGCACTGCAACTCGTTGGGCAAGGTGTTCTTGGCCTGGGAGGTGCTCCCGCTGACCGACGGTCCACTGGAGCAGCCGACCGACGCCACGATCACCGACCGCGACGCACTCGCCGCGGACTTCAAGCGCAGCCGCCGCCGCGGCTGGGCGACCACCGTCGACGAGCTCGAGGTCGGGCTCGCCGGCGTCGCCGTACCCGTCCTCGGCACCCGCGGCCAAGTGGTCGCCGCCCTGGGCGTCTCGGGACCCACCACCAGACTCGAGGACCGGTTCGACGAGCTCGGCCGGCTGTTGAGGAACCACGCGACGGAGCTGACTTCCCGGCTCCGCGGCACGACAGCTTCACCGATCACGAAAGAGGGCGCAGCATGAGCAGTCCCGAGGAGATCCTGCAGGGCCTCTACGACGAGACGCTGGTCGGCAATGCGCCCCGCGTCCTGGAGCTGACCGAGGAGGGACTCATGCTCGGCATGGAGCCGCAGACGCTGCTCTTCGACGCCCTCATCCCGTCGCTGGAGGAGGTCGGCGCACGGTTCGAGCGCGGTGACTTCTTCGTGCCCGAGATGCTGATCGCCGGCCGCGCGATGGCCGGCGCCATGGAGCGGCTGCGCCCGCTGCTCGCCGAGACCGGCGTCGAGACGGTCGGCAAGTTCCTCATGGGGACGGTCAAGGGCGATGTCCACGACATCGGCAAGAACCTCGTCAACATCATGCTCGAGGGCGCCGGCTTCGAGGTCATCGACCTCGGCGTCCAGGTCGCCCCCGAGAAGTTCGTCTCGGCCATCGAGGAGCACCAGCCCGACATCGTCGGGTTCTCGGCGTTCCTCACCACCACGATGCCGATGTTCAAGGCCAACATGAACGCCCTGGAGAAGGCCGGCATCCGCGAGCAGGTCATCGTCATGGTCGGCGGCGCCCCGGTCACCCAGGAGTACGCCGACGCGGTCGGCGCCGACGGGTACGCCGCCGACGCATCGGCGACGGTCAAGCGGGCCAAGGATCTGCTCAACCAGAAGCGCGCGAAGGTGCCTGCCTGATGGCGTACGAAGGCGAGCCTCTGCACACCGTCCTCCGCTCACCGAGCAAGGAGGTGGTGATCGGCCACGACCAGCGCTTCTGCCTGATCGGCGAGCGGATCAACCCGACCGGCCGGCGGATCTTCCAGGAGCAGCTGCGCGCCGGCGACCTGTCCGCGATCGAGCGCGACGTGAAGGCTCAGGTCGAGGGTGGCGCCGACGTACTCGACGTCAACATGGGCGTGCCACTCACCGACGAGCCCGAGTTGCTGGCCAAGGCGATCCAGCTGGTGCAGTCGCTGACCGACCTGCCGATCTGCATCGACTCCTCCGTGGTCGAGGCGCTCGAGGCCGGGCTCTCGGTCTACCAGGGCCGGGCGCTGGTCAACTCGATCACCGCCGAGGACGACCGGATGGAGGCGATCCTCCCGCTGGTCAAGAAGTACGACGCCGCGATCATCGCGCTGCCCAACGACCACGACGAGATCCCGATGGAGGCCGACAAGCGGCTGGTGCTGACCGAGAAGATCATCCGGGTCGCGACCGAGGAGTACGGCATCGCCAAGGCCGACATCGTGATCGACCCGCTGGCCATGCCGATCGGGGCCGACACCTCGACCGCGCTGGTCACGATGGAGACGATGCGCCGGATCCGCGACGACTTCGGCGTCAACATGACCTGCGGTGCCTCCAACACCTCCTTCGGCATGCCCGACCGGCACACCCTCGGCGCCGCCTGGCTGCCGATGGCGATGACCCAGGGGCTGACCTGCGCGATCATGGACGCCCGCACGCCCCAGATCGTCGACGCCGTGAAGGCCGCCGACGTCTTCATGAACCACGACGACTGGGGCATGGCCTGGATCTCCGCCCACCGCGCCAAGGCGGCCGCCACGGCATGAGCGCCGGACAGCTGTGACCGACGAGCCGATCGGAGACTTCGACCCCGAGGCCCTGCGACGCGAGGGCCTGGTCACCCCGCCCGGGGGTGGCGACGCCCAACCGCACGACGGGACCGGCCGGGTCGAACTCTCCTTCACCGTCGAGGACCCCGACCCGGCGCGCACCGCGCAGCGCCAGGTCCGGGTGCCCCCGGGGGTGACCGTCTTCGACTCCGCGTCGTGGAACGGCATCGCGATCGACTCCACCTGCGGCGGCCACGGCACCTGTCACAAGTGCAAGGTCCAGCTCAACCGCAGCGAGCCGGTGACCCGGCACGACGAGAAGACGTTCAGCAAGGACCAGCTCGACGGCGGCTGGCGGCTGGCCTGCCTGGTCAAGGCGACCCGCGACCTCTCCGTCGTCGTACCCCCACTCACCACCCGACCCAAGGCAGCGACCGTCGGCGTCGGTCGGCAGGTGATCCTGCGGCCCGCCGTACAGAAGCGGTACGTCGAACTGACCGAGCCCACGCTCGAGGATCAGACGACCGACATCGACCGGCTGCTCGCCGCGATCACCGACCTCGAGCCCCGAGCCGACCTGCACGTGTTGCGACGGCTGCCCACGGTCCTGCGCGCGGCCGACTTCAAGGTCACCGCGGTGATCGTCGACGAGGAGCTGATCGACGTCGAGCCGGGTGACACCACCGACCGGCGCTACGCGATCGCCTTCGACCTCGGCACCACCACGGTCGTGGCCACCCTGCTCGACCTGGTCACCGGTACGCCGGTCGCGGTCGCCTCGATGCTCAACCGGCAGCAGCCGTTCGGTGGCGACGTGATCAGCCGGATCAGCGCGACGATGCTCGACCCCGAAGCGCTGGAGCGGCTCCGGACCGCGGCCTGCGAGACGCTGGCGCAGCTGGCCGCCCAGGTCTGCGTCGAGGGTGGCGTGGACCCCACGCACGTCTACGAGGCCGCGATCGCCGGCAACGCGACGATGACCGCGCTGGCCCTCGGCATCGATCCCGAGCCGCTCGGGGTCGCGCCGTTCGTGATGTCCACCGCGCTGCCGCCCGCCGTACTCGCCGAAGAGCTGTCGCTCGGGCTGCACCCACGCGCCCGCGCGGTCTTCTTCCCGGCGCTCGGCGCCTACGTCGGCGGCGACATCGTCGCCGGGATGCTCGCCTCGGGGATGGACCGCGACAAGCGCACCCGGCTCTTCATCGACGTCGGCACCAACTGCGAGATCGTGCTCAGCGACGGCGACACGATCCTCTCGACCGCCGCACCCGCCGGGCCGGCGTTCGAGGGTGGTGCGATCCGCTGCGGCATGCGAGCGGCGGACGGCGCCATCGAGGTCATCAAGCTGACCGGCGACGGGCCGGCGGAGTCGGCCGTCGAGCTCGGCGTGATCGGCGACGTCGAGCCGAAGGGGCTGTGCGGCTCAGGGCTCGTCGATGCGGTGGCCGAGCTGGTGAAGGTCGGGCTGCTCGACGGCAGCGGACGGTTCGTGCCCGAGGACGTCGCCAAGGAGCTGGCGCCGTCTCTGGCCGACCGGTTGACCATGATCGGTCAGGAGCGGGTGTTCGTGCTGCACCGGCCGACCATCGACGCCGACCCGGCCGAGTGTGTGGTGCTCTCGCAGCGCGACGTCCGTGAGCTGCAGTTCGCGAAGGCCGCGATCTCGACCGGGTGGACGCTGCTCCTCGAGCAGCTCGGGCTCGAGCACCGCGACGTGCAGCAGGTGCTGCTGGCGGGCTCGTTCGGCAGCTACCTCTCGGCCGCCTCGGCCGTCCGCATCGGGCTGGTCCCGCAACTGCCGGTGCTGCGCATCGTCGCGGCCGGCAACGTCGCCGGCGAGGGCGCCAAGATGGCGCTGCTGTCGATCCGCGAGCGGGCGGGCGCCCAGGCGCTGCTGGAGGAGGTGACCTATGTCGAGCTCTCCGACCGCCCCGAGTTCAACGACCGGTTCGTCGAGCAACTCGCCTTCAGCTGAGGCTCGTACGGCGGTCATCGCGTGCGGCGCGATCGCCCAGCCGGTGGCCGACGTGGTCGCGCGCCGCGGCTGGCCGGTCGCCGTACACCCGCTGCCGCCACTGCTCCACAACCAGCCGCAGCTGATCGCCGGCGAGGTCCGCACGCTCGCGGTCGAGCTGTCCGCGACGTACGACGTGGTCGCCGTGGCCTACGCCGACTGCGGCACCTACGGCGCGCTCGACACGGTCTGCGACGAGCTCGGGCTGCGCCGGCTCCCGGGACTGCACTGCTACGACCTGTTCGCGGGTGAGTCGCGGCTGGCGTCGTTCCTCGACGAGCAGCCCGGGACCTACCTGTTCACCGACTTCCTGGTCCGTTCCTTCGAGCGGACCGTCGTCCGCGAACTCGGCCTCGACCGCTACCCCGAGCTGGCCGAGGACTACTTCCGCCACTACACGCGCGTGGTCTGGCTCGCCCAGGAACCCACCCCCGACCTCCGGGCCCGCGCCGAGGCCGCTGCCGCCCGGATGGGCCTGCCGCTCACCGTTGTCGAGACCGGCGACGTCAAGCTGGAGGTCGCGCTCGAGGAGTTGCTTGCCCTGGCGCGCTAGCCGCGAGTTTCGTCGGTCGACCGACGAAACTCGTGCTTGGACGACGCAGTTGTGTCGTCCAAGGTCGAGTTTTGTCGGCTGGCCGACGAAACTCGCCGCCACCGGGCGCAGGTCAGGCCTTGGCGGTCAACTGGTCGAGCAGGTCGCGACGCCAGGCGACGGTAGCGGCGACCTGGTTGAAGGTGAAGACGTGCAGGCCTTCGACGAACATCTCGGCAGGGGCGAGGGAGGGAGCGACCTTCTCGAGGAACTTCTCGCCGGTGAACCCGCCCGGCGCAGCCAGTCGGGCGAAGGTGCCCTTGTGCTTGGCCAGGAACCGGGTCGACTCACCCACGCCGATCTTGGTGGCCATCGAGAGCAACTTGGTGCGGTCGACCGGTCCGGGGATGCCGAGGAGCAACGGCATCGTGATGCCGCGCTTGCGCATCCGGCCCACCCAGGTGGTGAGGACCTCGGGGTCGAAGGTCAGGTTGCTCACCACGTGAGTGGCGTACCGACGCTTGTCCCACATCGACTGGATGGTGAGGTCGTCGCTGATTGTCGGGTGCGACTCGGGGTAGCCGGTGATGCCGATGTGGCCGAACGGGCTGCCGATCGCCTTCAACTCCTCGAGCAGCGACAGCGCGTCGGGGTAGTCGCCCGGCGGGTCCGCGTCGCCGCCGGGCACGAAGATCCGGTCGATGCCCTGACTGGTCAGCCGCGCGCAGATCTCCTCCAACTCGATCCGGTCGCGCACCATCCGCGCGGCGAGGTGGGGTACGGCGGTGTAGCCGTGCTTGGTGAGCCGCTCGGTCAGGTCGAGCGTCGCCTCGAGACCCTTGCCGGGCGACGCGGTGACGGTGACGGCTTCGGCGCGATCGACATGCTCCAGGACCTGGTCCTCGATCGACGCGGTGGGCAGCACCTCGTAGCGCGTCTGCGAGAGCAGCCGCACCATCGTCGCGGCGGCCGATGCCTTGGTCTTGTTGCGCATGGTGCACCTTGTTTCGTATTGCGCACGGGGTGCGGCCAGCCTAGTCCGGGCCGCGCGTCCCGTCGATAGTCTGCGCCGACGCAGCCGCGACCGCCACCTCCGGGCGGCGGATGGCAATCCAGGAGATCCCCGCGCCCACGACCAACAGCCCCGCGCAGATCGCCATCGCCGAGTTGAAGGCGGTGTCGAAGACGCCCGGGTCGGCGTACTCCGCGCCACCGAGCCCGACGACCACCGGCAGCGCCGCCACCGCCAGCAGGGATCCCGCGCGCGCGACCGCGTTGTTGACGCCGCTGGCGATCCCGGCATGCTCCTCGGGTGCAGCTGCCAGCACGGTCGCGGTCAGCGGCGCGATCATCGTCGTGAGGCCGAGTCCGAAGACCACCATCGCGGGCAGTACGTCGGCGACGTAGTTCACCTCCGCGTCAATGCGGCGCATCAGCAGCACGCCCACCGCCATGATCAGCGGTCCGACGGTCATCGGCACCCGGGGCCCGATCCGTACTCCGAGGCGCCCGGACCTCGTGCCGAGCGACAGCATGATCAGGGTCATCGGCACGAACGCCGCGCCGGCCGCCAGCGCGCCGTACCCGCTGACCGTCTGCAGTTGGATCGTGGTGAAGAAGCTGACCGCACCCAGCGCGCCGTACACGAGCAGGGTCATGCCGTTGGCAGCGCTGAAGGTCCGGCTGCGGAAGATCCCGAGAGCCAGGAGCGGCTCGCGCTCACGCGACTCGACCACCAGGAAGCCGGCCGCCGACACCACGCCGACCACGACCGCGAGCCAGGCGGCGGTGCCGCCCCATTCGATGAGCGCGTACGTCGTGCCACCGAGCGCGAGCGCGGCGAGGACGGCACCGGCGAGGTCGAAGTGCGAGGACGCGTGCGGGTCGCGCGTCTCCGGCACCCACCGCATCGCGATCACGACAGTGACCGCGACCAGCGGCGGGTTGATGAGGAAGATCCACCGCCAGTCGGCGTACTGCACGAGGCCGCCACCGAGGAACGGCCCGATCGCTCCCGCGACCGAGGCCAGCCCCGCCCAGGCCCCGATCGCCGGCGCGCGGTCCTCGGCCCGGAACGCGCCCTGGATCATCGCGAGGCTGCCGGGCGTGAGCAGGGCGCCCCCCACGCCCTGGAGCATCCGGGCGGCGATGAGCACCTCCGGGTTCGGCGCGAGACCGCAGAGGAGGGAAGCCGCGGCGAACCAGATCGAGCCGATCACGAACACCCGCCGCCGGCCGAACCGGTCGCCCAGCGAGCCGCCGAGCAGGATCAGGCTGGCCAGGGTGAGCAGGTAGCCGTTGGTGATCCACTGCAGTTGGGCCAGGCTCGCGTCGAGATCCTCACCGATGGTCCGCAGCGCAACGTTGACCACAGTGCCGTCGAGGAAGGCGATCCCCGACCCGAGCGCGGCGGCGGCGATGACCGCCCGGCCGGTCGAGGTGCCCATCCGCACCGCTGCCGGCGCCGAATCCACCACGTTGAGAAAGGTAACCTTCTGCCGATGTCCCGTGCCTATGCCCCGTCAGCCGAACTTCGGCTGACCGAGCACGTCGCCAAGCTGGCCGACGAGCACCCGCCCATCGAGCTCGACTCGGTCGACTTCAGCGTCGTCCGGCCACATGAGTTCGAGGCGCGGTTCGGCCACGTGCTCGACTACATGGCCCGCGTCGAGCTCGAGGTCGACCGCAACGTGCTCGAGCTCACCACGCTGCTCCCCGACCCGCCCGAGATCGACCGGCACTTCTACACCATCTGGCAGCGCCAGGAGATCCACCACGGGCTGATCCTCGACCGACTCCAGGTCGAACTCGGGCGCGGGGCCGCCGACGCGGACCTCGACTCGATCGGCGCCAAGCTCAAGGTCCTCGGCGCCCTCGCGCACCTCGGCCCGTTCCAAGACGTGTGCCGGATGCTCTACTACCTCACCGGCATGGCCACCGAGCGCTCCGCCGTCCTCGCCTACAACCTGCTCCACCGCGGCACCATCGAGATGGGCGAGACAGCCATCGCCAACACCGTGATCGGCCCGATCAAGCGCCAGGAGCCCGGCCACTTCGCCTTCTACCAACTCTCCGCGCGCAGCCTGTGGGCCGAGCTAGCCGGGTGGCAGCGCTGGCTGGTGCGGCTGATGCGCCGGATGTCGTTCGCCCCCGTGGGCGCCAACAACTCCCGGCAGAAGGCCGACTTCGGCGACGTGATGGCCACCCTCGGCATCTCCGAGGACCTCGACGACTTCGCCGACCAGATCTCTCGGGTCGAGACCGAACTGCTCTGGGCCCGCGACCGCGGCCTCAAGGTCCCCGACTACGTCGCCCGCGCTTTCCGCGAGGCTGTCGAACTGGCGCGCGAGCGGGCGCACCTGCCGCACCTCCATCGCTGACAGCTCGCGTCCCACCCGCCACACGAGCACTTGTAACTGAGTGTCCGTGCATCTACCCGTGTGCTCTAGCGCCCCAGGAGATGCACGGACACTCAGTTACAAGCGGCCGGCGACCCTTGCCACCACGCTTTACATTCTCTAGGGTTCTGTAAAGGCACTTGACAGACACGGGTGATTTGTCAAGCAGAGGGGTGAAGACATGGACGCCATCGCCAACGCCACCGTCGCGCCGGGGTCGACCCAGCAGTGGCGCGATCCCAAGCGGTACCTGTGGCTGATCGGGCTCGTCGTACCCAGCCTGTTCTTCATCGGGTACGTCGGCTGGCTGGCCACCGGCTGGCCGGGGCTGTTCTGGATCGGCCCGGTCGTCATCCTCGTCATCGTGCCGGCCATCGACCTGGTCGCCGGTCTCGATCGGTCCAACCCGCCTGACGACGTGATCGAAGCGCTGGAGCGGGACCGCTACTACCGGTGGATCACCTACCTCTTCCTGCCGATCCAGTACGTCGGCTTCGTCGCGGCGATGTACCTCGTGGCCCGCGGCGACCCGCTCGGGATCGGCGGCGAGATCCCGCTCTGGGCGAAGATCGGCCTCGCGGTCTCGATCGGCTGCATCGGCGGCATCGGCATCAACACCGCCCACGAGCTCGGGCACAAGAAGGAGAGCCACGAGCGCTGGCTGTCCAAGATCGCGCTCGCCCAGAGCTGCTACGGCCACTTCTATATCGAGCACAACCGCGGACACCACGTCCGCGTAGCGACACCCGAGGACCCGGCGAGCAGCCGCGTCGGCGAGAGCTTCTACCAGTTCTGGCCGCGCACCGTCCTCGGCTCACTCAAGAGCGCGTGGCGCTTGGAGCGGCGCCGCTACGCCCGTAGGAAGCAGCACCCGTTCCGGCTCAGCAACGACGTGCTCAACGCTTGGCTGATGTCAGTGGTCCTCTGGGGCGCGCTGGTCGCATGGCTCGGCGTCGGGATCGTGCCGTACCTCCTCATCCAGGCGGTCGTCGGCTTCTCCCTGCTCGAGGTCGTCAACTACATGGAGCACTACGGCATGCTCCGCCAGCAGGTGGGCGTAGGCGAGCGGCAGCGCTACGAGCGGGTCGACCCCTCGCACTCGTGGAACTCCAACAACATCGCCACCAACGTGCTCCTCTACCACCTGCAGCGACACAGCGACCATCACGCGAACCCGACCCGCCGCTACCAGACCCTGCGCGACTACCAGGAGTCGCCGGTGCTGCCGACCGGGTACGCCGGGATGATCGTGCTCGCCATCGTGCCCGCGATCTGGCGCCGGGTCATGGACCCCCTCGTGCTCGCCCACGTCGACGGCGACCTGTCGCGGGCGAACCTCTCACCGCGCAAGCGCGATCGGCTCCTGGCGGCCTACCCGCCACCATCGGCGGTCGAGCCTGTCGAGACCACCCGTCCTGGCCTCCCCGCCGTGACCGACGACGTCCTCGCGGCGCGCTGCCCCGGCTGCGGCTACACCTACGACGTGGTCACGGGTGACGAGCGCGAAGGCTTCGCGGCCGGTACGCCGTGGGCAGACGTCCCGGACGGCTGGTGCTGTCCCGACTGCGGCGTCCGGGAGAAGGTCGACTTCGTCCCGCTGGACAGGTCACTGACGACCGGGTCCTAGTAGAGCATCGCGCTACTAGGGTCATGACCGTGACCGCGCCCCCGCTCGCCATGCGCGAGCGGGTCCTCGAGGCCGCGGTCACGCTCACCACCGACGACGGCTGGGCCCACGTGACCATGGCCCGGCTGGCGGAGGTCGTGGGGGTCAGCCGGCAGACCGTCTACAACGAGGTCGGCTCCAAGCCAGCGCTCGCCGAGGCGATGATCCTGCGCGAACTGGACCGCTTCCTCGGACTGGTCACGGTGGCCTTCGACGCCCACCCGACCGAACTGGTCGAGGCGATCCGGGCCGCGTCGCGCGCCGTACTCGAAGCCTCGCAGGACAACCAGCTGCTGCGCGCGATCGTCTCGGCCACCCATGGCGCCGACACCGAACTGCTTCCGCTCCTGACCACCCACGCGGGCACGCTGCTGTCGACCGCCAAGGCCGTCGTGGTCGAGCGGGTGGCGCCGTACGACGTGGGCCTCGCGCCCGCCCAGCTCGACGCCGCCATCGACATGGTGGTCCGGGTGGTGCTCAGCCATGTCATGCAGCCCTCAGCCGCCCCGGACCGTACGGCGGACGACATCGCCTGGGTCTCGGCCCGGGTGCTGCGCGCGCACGGCGCGTAGAGCGCCACCTCGTCGGTCGAGCCTGTCGTCCGGAGCCCGGCCCACGGTCGTCAGGACCAGGTAATCGCGGTCAGCCGCCGCCAGTCCTCCGGAGGATCGGTGCGGTTCCACAGCCTCACGTAGAGCTCGACGGCGCCGCCGGTCAGCTCCCAATCCGGCTCGTCCGAGAGTAGGTCGGCCGCGGTGCGTCGCGTCGTCACGGCAGGGCGCGGCCCCATCGAGACCTCCCACCAATCCGGCAGGTCGACCGGGCGGACGACCAGCACCGCCTCCTCCTCGCAGCGCAACCGCGACCGTGGGCGGGTCAGGAATCCGGCCAACAGCTCGTCGATCCCGTCGCCGGCCAGCTCGGCATCGATCCAGACCTCGTCGGGTCGCGGCGGCCGGCCGAGCGCGGCCGCCAGGGCGTCCACCGCATGCATGCTCGTCTCGTGACACTGGCGCCGCGCCCAGAAGTCGCGAGGCGGCGGGGCGTCGTTGAGGAAGACGAACGTCTCGAGGTCCTCGGGAGCCGCGGCCAAGGAACCGTGCAGCTCCTCGGCGCCCTCGGCCAGCCAGGCCAGCGGATCGCCAGCCGATCGTCCCTGCGCGGCGTACCCCTCGACGGTCTCGTCGTCGGGGCGCACGCCGCGGACCAGTGCGCAGGCCCACCGGTGGACCATCCCCTGGTGCGCGATCAGGTCGAGCACGGTCCAGTCAGGGCAGGTCGGCACCGGAGCATCGAGGCCAGCCCGCCGCGCATGCGCGAGGAACGCGTGCATCGCCTCCTGGAGCCCGTCGAGGTGGCGGGCGATGGTCAGCTGGGTCGGCACGGGTGGAGTCTGACCCCGGGCCCCCCTCGGAGGCGACCGAGTTTTGGTTACCGTGGGCAGGTGGCGGACATCCCCTTCGGCATCGACTTCGGCGGCACCGGCATCAAAGGCGCGCCGGTCGACCTCACGGCGGGCGAGTTCGCCGCCGAGCGCGAGCGGATCAAGACGCCGTCGCCGGCGACCCCCGAGGCGGTCGCGGAGGTCTTCGTCGACCTGCTCGGCCGGTTCCCCGACTCCACCGGTCCGGTCGGGGTGACGGTGCCCGGGGTGGTGCGCCACGGTGTCGTGCACTCCGCGGCGAACATCGACGAGTCCTGGGTCGGCACCGACGCCGACCGGCTGTTCACCGACGCCACCGGCCGCGACGTCCATGTGGTCAACGACGCCGACGCCGCGGGCCTGGCCGAGGTGCGATACGGCGCCGCGAAGGGCCGCGGCGGACTCGTCATCGTGACCACCCTCGGCACCGGAATCGGCTCGGCACTGGTCTACGACGGCGTCCTGGTCCCCAACTCCGAACTCGGCCATCTCGAGATCGACGGTCACGACGCCGAGTCCCGGGCCGCCAACAGCGCTCGGGAGCGCGAAGGGCTGTCGATGAAGCACTGGGCCAAGCGGCTCACGACCTACTACCGCACGCTCGAGATGCTCTTCTCCCCCGAGCTGTTCGTGGTGGGCGGCGGCATCAGCAAGCAGTCCGAGGAGTTCTTGCCGCTGGTCGAGATCGACACCGAGATCGTCCCCGCCACCCTGCTCAACAAGGCCGGCGTCGTCGGCGCCGCCCTGTGCGTGGTCGAGGAGCTCGACGAGTAGTTGATGGCGCTCCGAGGAACGAGGACCGGTGCGACGGAGCGTGTCGAGACCTCCGCAGGGAAGGCACCCCGGGTGAGTCCCAGCCCCGGGTTACGAGGTTTCGACACCGAACGCGCCAGCGTGCCTGCGGGCTCAACCACCGGCGGGTGGCTCAGCGAAACACCAGGTCCTGCTGGGCGTCGAACTCACTGCCCGGCACCGGGCCCAGACCGAGCACGTCGGTGGCGAGGTTCGCGACGTCGGCGTTGCGGATCGGCTGCGCTCCGCCGTACGACGGCTGCTCGTCGCCCGGGTTGGCATAGTCGGGGTTGAGGTCGTAGAGGTCGGTCGACTCGATGCCGCGACCCCAGACCACGAACGGGATCGTGTAGTTGGCGGCGTTGTCGGCCGCGTCGTGCTGCTTCTCACCGGCCGGTCCGCCGTGGTCGGCGGTCAGGATGACGACCAGTCGCTTCGAGAGCCGCGGCGTCGAATCCACGGCGTCGAGGATCTCGCCGAGCAGCTGGTCGGTGTCCTGGACGGCGACGAGGTACGCCGGCGAGAGCCACCCGGTCGCGTGGCCCAGGACGTCGGGGAGCTCGATGTGCAGGAACGTGAAGCGGCGCTTGTCGGCCGTCAGGGAGGCGATCGTGTCGTCGACCAGCGCTCCCGCGTTCCCGTCGATCTCGAACTCGTCGATCGAGTCCGGCCAGGACCGCTCGAACGTCGCGAACTTGGTCTTGCCGGCGAACAGCGCCGTGGTGCCGCCAGCGTCGTGCACGACGTCGAAGACCGACTCGACGCCGTCGCCGTCTGGCCCCGGCACGGTGCTTCCCGGGATCTCGTCGTTCCAGGTGACGCCGTGGCCGCCCTGGTCAGGGTCGATCCGGCGACCGGTGAGCATCCCGGTGTGGTTGGGCAGCGTCACGGTCTGCTCGACCGCGGTGCGCGCGTTCAGAGTCACCGCGCCCTCCTGGAGGAGCCGGGTGAACGCCGGGATCCGGTCCGGCGCGAGCTCATCGAAGGCCCGCGGCGTGAGCCCGTCGACAGAGATCGCGAGTACGTCGCGCACCCGGTGCGCCTTGGGCCGCGACGGCGGGGCCGAGGTCGGCGCTGCCGGCTCCGGGGCGCTGGTGTCGGGTGCGGGCGGCGCCGACGACGACTCGGGCGCGACCGGTGCCGTCGCCGACGACGGCGCCGCCGGAGTCGACTCGCTCGCCGGCTCGTCACCCCCGCCGCAGCCGGCCAGGACGAGCGCCGCCGCGCACGCGAACGCGGCGAGTGGTCGCCGCATCAGGCGCCTGAGGTGGACGCGCCCCGGATCGCGGCCGCCACCGCCTTCGGCACCGCGGCGTTGAAGACGGTGGGGATGATGAAGTTGGGGTTGAGTTCCTCGTCGCGCACCACGTGAGCGATGGCGTCCGCGGCGCGCAGCAGCATGTCGATCGTGATGTCGCTGGCGCGGGCATCGAGGAGGCCGCGGAAGACGCCCGGGAAGGCGAGCACGTTGTTGATCTGGTTGGGGTAGTCGGAGCGGCCGGAGGCGACCACAGCGGCGTACTTCTCGGCCTCGGCCGGATCAACCTCGGGGTCGGGGTTGGCGAGCGCGAAGACGACCGGGCGCTCGGCCATGTCGGCGATCCACTCGGGCTGGAGGATCCCCGGCGCGCTGACGCCGATGAAGACGTCCGCGCCGACCAGGCACTCGCGGAGGCTGCCGCTGACCGCGCGGGGGTTGGTGACCGAGGCGAGCTCGGTGTGGGCCGGCGAGAGCGACTCATCGCCCGTGCACAGCGCACCCGCGCGATCGACCACGACCACGTCGGAGACGCCGGCGGCGATCAGCAGGGTCACGATCGCCGTACCGGCGGCGCCCGCCCCCGAGACCACGACCCGGCTGCTGGTGAGCTGCTTGTCGACCACCCGCAGCGCGTTGGTGAGTGCGGCGAGCACCACGATCGCGGTGCCGTGCTGGTCGTCGTGGAAGACCGGGATGTCGAGGCTCTCGCGCAGCCGCGCCTCGATCTCGAAGCAGCGGGGCGCGGCGATGTCCTCGAGGTTGATGCCACCGAAGCCTGGGGCGATCATCTCGACCGCCCGGACGATCTCGTCGGTGTCCTGGCTGGCCAGGCAGATCGGCCAAGCATCGATGTTGGCGAACCGCTTGAACAGTGCTGCCTTGCCCTCCATCACCGGCATGGCCGCACCCGGGCCGATGTTGCCGAGGCCGAGCACCGCCGACCCGTCGGTCACCACCGCGACGCTGTTGCCCTTGATGGTCAGACGGGACACGTCCTCCGGGTTCTCGTAGAGCGCCATGCTGACCCGGCCCACGCCCGGGGTGTAGGCCATGGACAGGTCGTCGCGGTTCTTGAGCGGGACCTTCGAGGCGACTTCGATCTTGCCGCCGATGTGCAGCAGGAAGGTCCGGTCACTGACCTTGTAGACCTCGACGCCCTCGACCGCGTCGACGGCCTCCTCCAGTCGATGACTGTGCTCGGCATCGCTCGCCGAGCAGGTCACGTCGAGCACGAGCCGCTCGCGGGTCGAGTCGACCACATCGATGGCGGTGACCACGCCGCCCGCGGCCGAGATCGCCGTGGCGACCGCACCGACGATGCCGTGGTCGGGCGCCGTGTGCAGGCGCATCGTGATCGAGTAGGAGGAGGCGGTGACCGACACGCGACAAGCCTCTCACTGCCGCCGGATCACACCGAACTTCCGCCCGTGTCAGCCAACCTCACCCCGACCGCTCCTCGGCACCGAGGTGCTCCAGCAACCGAGCCGAATACCGCTTCCCCATCGTGTCGATCACCCTCCGCATCGCCGCGCGTACGGCGGGTCCGGACGCTCGAGGAAGGGGGAGGTCGAGGGCGATCTCGAGCTCGGTCACGAGCTCGGTCCCCGCCCCGTCCGCCGTCGTCGTCAGCGCGTACCAGCCGTCGACGCCGGCCCGCTCCGTCGTACCGGCCGGTGGGTCGTGGTGGAACTCGATGCGCTCGGGCTCGGTCAGGATCATCCGCTCGGTGAACGCGGGTGCCACGCTGACGCCCAGGACGTCGAGGCCGGAGAGCTCCCAACGCCAGTGGTCATCCGCCGCGGTGATCCGGGTGACGAACGGCGTGAGGCGGGCCGTCAGCTCCGGATCGACCAGCGCGTCCCAGATCTCCTGTCGAGGCGCCAGCACGACCGCTTCGGCGCGGGTGCGAGCGGAGAAAGAAGCCATGGCCACAGGTACCCACGCGACTCCAGGGCTCAGCGGGCTCAGCGGGCTCAGCGGGCTCAGCGGGCTCAGCGGTGGTGATGCCGCTTGCGCTTCTTCTTGACCTTCCAGGTGTAGGTCACCGGAGTCGGGTCCGCGTTGCCGGTCACGTCGACGGCGGTGATGGTGATGTGGTGCCGGCCGTACCGCTTGTACTTCTTCTTGAACGGCGAGCCGCACGGCCCGGCGGGATGGCGGTCGACCTTGCACACGAACGAGCCCCACTCGGTCGAGCTGAAGCTGAACCGTCCCTTGCGCCGATGGCTCTTCGGCTTGGGCGCGTGCGTCAGGACCGTGTCCGGCGGGGTCGTGTCGGCGTAGTACTCGTCGGCGCCGATGTCGCCGGCGCCGCCGGCCGGGCGGGCCTCGCCGTCGATGTCGGTGGTGCCGGTGTAGATGTCGGCGGTGCCGGCATTGATCGTCGGCGACGCCGGAGCCTGGTGGTAGTTCGGGTCTCGGAAGACCGGAGCCGCCGTCTGGTTCGTCCCGGTCCCGGCCGCGGTGACGAAGCCGCGAGTGCCGACCTGCGTCACGTCGTAGTTGGAGCTCACGAGGTCGACGTCGCTGTCTGCGGTGCTCGTGTCGGTCACCGACGAGCGGACGTCGGCGGTGACGCCTGAGGCGATCACGTTGCGCGCGTCGATGTCGAGGTTGGCGCCGTTGCCACTCACGTCCGCGCGGATGCCGAACGAGCCGGCGCCGGTCGCCACGGCCGTCACGTTGCGCAACCGGAGCCGCCAGGTCTCGTTGCTCCCGGCCCACGAGTCGTCGAGCGCGATCCCGTCGTTCGCCGAGGTGACACACAGTGAGTCGCGCACCGTGCCGCTGATCCCCGGGCTGCATGCCACCGCGCCGTTCGAGTAGACCGACACCCGTTGCACCACCACGCTCGTGGTGAACAGGTTGAGGCCGTACTGGCTGCCCGTGTGGTTGATCGTCAGGTCGGAGATCCTGACCCCGCTCGCCGACTGCGGGAACGAGATCGCCGAGGACGCACTGCTGTTGATCACCGGACGCGGCCGACCCGCCTCCCCGTGGATGTTGAGGCTGCGGTCGGTGTCGCCCAGCACCGTCGAGGTCGTGTAGACGCCCGACAGGATGGTGATGTCGTCTGCGAAGACCGCGCCGCCGATCGCCTTCTCGATGTTGCAGGCGGTCGCCACCGTGAGGCAGTTCTGCGCCGTCGTACCGGTCGGCGACGCGAAGCGCGGCCCCGCGGCGCGGGCCGGCGAGTCCAGGCCCATCGCGACGACCAAGGCGACCGCGACCAGCGCCGGCACGACGAGGCGGCGACGGGTGCTCACGAGCCGAGGGTAGAGGCTGGCAGGCCCCTCAAAGGGCCCATTCGTGCAGATGCTCGGGGTGTCTCCTACTCGTCAAGTCCGTCCCACGGGAGGCCCCAGCGGGCACCGTGGGCGACCGCCGCGAGGGGACGTCGGCGACGCGGCCGGTGCTCGCGGTCGCGGTCCCGCTCGGCTACGTCCGCGGGGTTGCCCGGCACGCCGACCGCGATGCCGGCCATCAGCTTGTAGTGCGCGGGCACGCCCAGCTCCTCGGCGACCGCGGCCTTGTCGAAGCCGGCGAACTGGTGTGCGTGCAGACCCATCGCACGCGCCTGCAGGGACAGGTGCGCTGCAGCCTGACCGGTGTCGTACTCGGCATGGAACGGCTTGTAGCCACCCTCGCCGTTCTCGTCCGGCGCGACCTGGGCGCCGATGACGAGCACCACCGACGCTCGCGGCACCCAGCCGGAGTTGCCCCGCGACAGGTGCCGGACCAGAACCTGGTGGCTCGCACTGCCCCGTACGGCGACGACGAACGCCGCCGGCTGGGCGTTGCCACAACTCGGCGCCCACTGCGCCGCCAGCAACAGCAGCCGGACCTGTTCGGTGGTGATCACGTGCGTGTCGTCGAAGATGCTCGGGCTCCAGCGCGATCGCATCGGCTCGGCCAGCAGAGCCTGCTCGCCCTCGGGCGCCCGGTCGGTCATGCGGCCGAGTGTGGCACCCGCGGTCTGGCCGGCGGCCATGAGCGATATCACGTAGCCGCCGATGCGCGGCCACGTCGCGCGATCCGAGACGATGGCCAGGTGAGCGATCCCACGCCACCGCGCCGGCCTCGGCACCTGATGGACCCGGCCAATCCGGTGCGCCCGGTCAACGATCACAACTTGACCCAGGTGCAGCGCTGGGTGGTCTCGGTCCTGGCAGTCACGACGATCCTCCACCTGTCGGTCGGATTGGTGATCGGGGCGCTGTTCCTCGACGTGGACGCCGTCGTCTCCCGTGTGGGGGTGAGCATCATCGGCGGGCTGTTCGGGGTCGTGGCCGTGGGCGTCGGGCTGCTGATCCACCAGAAGCCGATCTTGTCGTGGTGGCTGCTTCTCGGCCTGGTGCCCGGTGCGGTCGGCGTCGTGCTGGCACTCCAGGGCGTGCAGTTCTAGCCATCTCAACGTCATCTCAACGTCAGGGTCATTCGGGTTGACTGACCATTACGGCGGCTAGGCTGGCCCGATGGCCCGGGAGCACGACCGCGAGATCCTGCGGCTCGCCGTACCCGCCTTCCTGGCCCTGGTCGCAGAACCACTGTTCCTGCTCGCCGACGCCGCGATCGTCGGGCACCTGGGCACGCCACAGCTCGCCGGTCTGGGCGTCGCGGCGATCGTGCTCCAGACGGCGATCGGGCTCTGCATCTTCCTGGCGTACGGCACCACCGCGAGCGTCGCCCGCCGGGTGGGTGCCGGCGACACCCGTGGCGCGCTGGCGCAGGGCATCGACGGGGTCTGGCTGGCGGTGCTGATCGGGCTCGTGGTCACCGTCGTCGGGATCGCGCTGACCGGGCCGCTCGTCGGCGCGTTCGGCGCAAGTGCGGCCGTCGAGGGGTACGCCACGACGTACCTCCGGATCGCCTGGCTCGGCACCATCCCACTGCTGGTCATGCTGGCGACGACCGGCGTGCTGCGCGGGTTCCAGGACACCAAGACGCCGCTGGTCGTGGCGGTGCTGGGCAACGGCGTCAACGTGGGGCTCAACCTGCTCCTGGTGTACGGCGTGGGCTCCTTCGACGGGCTGGGCATCGCCGGGTCGGCGATCGGCACGGTGCTGGCGCAGCTGCTCAGCGCGCTCGCTCTCGTGGTCGTGGTCGTGCGGGGAGCGCGCGCCTCCGGTGCCTCGCTGACCCCCGACCTGGCGGGCATCCGCGCCGCCGCCGGAGCCGGCGTCCCGCTGGTGATCCGGACGGTCACCCTGCGCGCCGCGCTCCTGGTCACGACGTTCGCCGTGACGGTGGCCGCCACCGACTCCACCGTCGCGCTCGCGACCCATCAGGTGGCGATCACGCTGTGGACGCTGCTCGCCTTCGTGCTCGACGCGATCGCGATCGCCGCGCAGGCGATCACCGGCCGCTACCTCGGTGCGGGCGACGTGGCCGGCACCCGCGCGGTGACCCGCCGGATGGTCGAGTGGGGCGTCTGGAGCGGCGTGGTGTGCGGGGTCCTCCTGGCCGGGACCGCGCCGTTCCTCGGGCCGCTGTTCAGCGGCGATGCCGACGTACACGCCCTGCTGGTGCCGGTGCTGCTGGTCGCCGCGGTGGGTCAGCCGGTCGCCGGCGTGGTCTTCGTCCTCGACGGTGTGCTGATCGGCGCCGGGGACGGCCGCTACCTCGCCTGGGCCGGGTTGGCGGTCTTCCTCGTCTACGCACCGGTGGTGCTCGTCGCCGCCGTCGCCACCGGCGGCCTGGTCGCGGTCTGGGTCGCCTTCGCAGGCGTGTTCATGGGCGCCCGCCTGGTCGTCCTCGGCCAGCGCGCCCGAGGCGATGCCTGGATGGTGACCGGCGTCTCGTGACGAGGGTCATGCCCAGATCGGCGGCGTACGTTTGGATCGATCCAAAGACTCCGCGACCATGGAGTCATGACCACGATCAAGCGACTCGTCCGCCGCTTCGACGCCTACACGCTCGAGGCCTTCAACCCACCCCACGTCCGCCACTACCGCTCACGCTGAACTCGACGCCGAGTCGGCGCTACTGACGTGCAGTAGCGCCGACTCGGCGACGTACGCCGACACCTCAGGCGGCCTCGGCGGCGACGTCCACCATGCGGGTGAAGGCACCGACCTGGAGGACACCGTCGGGGTCGTACTTGCGAGCAATGTCCATCAGCCGCTGCAGGGTCGCCGCGTCGTAGGCCCGCCGGGCGGTCTGCTCGTCGTACGCCGGCCCGAAGTTCGGCCAGATCCCACCGGTGTCCCACTCGGACAGGGCGGCGAAGAGGCGCTCGGAGTGCTCCCGAGCGCTGTCGTCGGCCATACCGACGGCGAGCAGGCTGAACCGCGCGGACCGGTGCGAGAAGGCATCCGGGTAAGAGCCCCCGCGCGCGTAGGCGCCACCGAGCGCGCGCACCTCGACCAGGATCTGGGGGGAGCCGGAGCCGGGGCCGGCGGCCGCGAGCAGCCGATCGGCGGCCGCCTCGGTGAAGTCGTCGAGGAGGATCGCCGGGTCGATGACCGGCATCGGGTCGACCGGGTCGGCGTGCACCGAGTCGATCGCGGTATACGGCTTCACGACCGCGTCGTCGAGGATGACCGGGGCTACCCCGCGCAGCTGGTCCAGCAACGCGCGACCCGACTCGGAAGCACCGGTCCACGCGAACCGGATCGCCAGCGTCATCTTCCCAGCAAGCGGCTCGGGCACCCCGGGCATTGCGGGCAATTGGAAGAGCGCGAACGACGTCGTCGCCTCCTCCGGCAACCTCGCGGACCAGTCGCGCCACCGGGCGATCACGGTGGCGGCGTCGTCGGCGTCGAAGTAGATCGCCCCGCCGTAGAAGGTCGGCAGGTGGATCAGGTCGAACTCGACGGCGGTGACGATCGCCGTCGACCCCTTGCCGCCGCGAAGTGCGAAGAACAGGTCGGGGTGCTCGGTCGGGGTCACCCGGCGCACCACGCCGTCCCCGGTCACCACGTCGAAGGCGCGCACCAGGTCAGCCGCGATCCCGAAGGTGCGTGACAGCGGTCCCACGCCGCCACCGGTGGTGAAGCCGACGACACCGACGTCACTGCTCGACCCGTTGAGAGGGGCCAGTCCGTACGGCGCCGCGGCCTCGATGACGCGCAGCCACTTGACGCCGGCGCCCACGCGGGCCCATCCCTCGGCGTGCACGGTGACCTCGTCGAGACCGGCGGTGGCGATCAGAAGGTGTCCGGCGAGGGAGCTGTTCGCTCCGTGACCGGTGGCCTGTACGCCGACGGTGTGGCCGTGCGACCGGGCGTAGCGCACGGTCGCGGCCACGTCCTCGGCGGTGCGTACGGCGACGACGGCCGCCGGGCGCATCGGGACGGCGAGCAGCCACGGAGTCGACAGGGCGCCGTACTCCGGCTCGTCCAGCGTGTGCAGCGAGCCCGTCAGCCGCTCGCGCAGTTCCTCGAAGGGACCGCCGTGTTCGGTGCTCGCCGAGCGGTCGACGTCTGTGGTCATGGTGCTTCTCCTGGTTCGGTCTCCTGGTCATCGGGGTTGATGACCAGGCGACCGTCCCGCGGAGTCCCTGACGAAAGGTTGAAGACGACTTGAGCGCGGGCTCGGCTCAGCTCAACTCGGCGCGGTGCCGGGGTCGGGGTCGGGGTCGGGGTCGGGAGACAGGTGCGGCGCCATGAAGAGGCCCTGTGGGTCGACGGTGCGCCGGATCCCGGAGAGGCGTGCGTGCACATCGGGCGGGAATGCCTTGCGAGTGTCCGTGCGGTCGTCGAGCATCGGCAGGTACTCGCGCGTCGCCCAGGGCTCGACGGCGGCCAGGAACCGGGCGGCGTCCTCCCGCTGCTGCTCCCAGCCGGCCGGGTCGGGTTCCAGTCCGACTCCGAGGGCGAGGAACGCGCCGTCCATGAAGGACAGGACACCGCCGTCGGGATCGGGCCGGGACAGGGCACCGCCGAGCTGACGCAACTCGGCCATGGCCAGACGCGTGCCGGAATGGGGCCCGGCCGCCTCCACGATCGCACCCACGGCCGCGTCCGGCAGCGCGGAGACCAAGGTGCTGCTCGCGTACGCCGGCGTCGGCCCCTCCGGGTCGAGGTGCAACCTGACCAGCGAGGCGGCCGGCACGCGGGCCATCGTGTCGATCTCGGGGGAGAGTGCACGCAGCGGAGCGAGCACATCGCCGGCCCGGGCGTCGTCGCCGAGTGCGGCGCCGTCGACCATCGCCAGCCGGCGGCCGCGGATCTGGGTCGGCATCGACTCGGAGTCGGGTACGTCGAGCAGGCGGAAGGAGGACGTCACCTCCTCGGGTGCGTCCTCGCACCAGGCGATCCAGCCGGGGAGCACCTCCTCGGCGCACGTCCAGTCCCAGGCGAGGAAGCCGGCGACGACGCTGTCGATAGGGAAGAGGTCGAATTCGAGCGCGCACACGACGCCCACCGGAGTGCCACCGCCCCGAAGCGCCCAGAACAGGTCGGATTCGGTGTCGGCTGTCGCCCGGACGAACGTGCCGTCGGCGAGGACCAGCTCGGCTGCGGTGATCACGTTGCACTGCAGACCGAGGAGCCGCGCGTACCAGCCGATGCCCCCGCCGATGGAGTAGCCCACGACTCCGACGTCGGGCGAGGAAGGGTGCAGCGCGGCGAGGCCATGGGCTCCGGCGGCCTCGCTCAGGTCGCCCCACAGCACCCCGGCGCCCACCCGGGCGGTCCGGCGTTCAGGGTCGAGGCGCACCTCGTCCATGGCCGAGGTGCGCAGCAGCACCGCCTCGCCCAGGCGGCCCTCGAGTGCCGGTGCCCCGTGCCCGGTCCCCTGCGCCGCCACGGACAGCCCGGCCGCCGCCGCGGCACGCACGACCTCCGCGACCTCCTCCGGAAACGCCGGGTAGGCCACCGCTGCCGGGTAGTTGTCGGACATCCGGAGGTTCCACGGCGTGCGCGCCATGTCGTACGCCGGGTCACCGGGCAGGTGCACCGCTCCGCCGCAGAGCCCGCGCAGGCTCGCCGCGCGGAGACCCTGCTGCACCGTCACGAGAGCCTCCTGTCCTGGACCTCACGCATCATGACTCCGCTCCCTTGAGGAAAAGCTGAGCCGGCCCCGGGATGCCCCGATCCGACCTCGTCGAGCACGGCAAGGACTGTGCCGGGGGTGAGGAACAGCCGCTGGGCGACCTCGCGCACCTCGACTCCGGCTGCGCTCAGGTCGATGATCTGCCGCTCCGTGGCAGAGAGCGGCAACACCTCGTCGCCGACGGACTCCGCGGCGTACCCGCGCCGTTGGAGTCCAGCGCGAGCGAGGTCGCGCACCCGCTGGGCGCCGCGCTGTCGGGCGGCCCGGTCGGCCGCGAGCAGCAACTCGATCGCCTCCTCGTCCGGCACCTCCGGCCGATTGCCGAGGGTGCACCGGGCACGGGCGCAGTCCACCGCGGCCGGAGACGACTCGAGCAGGCGCACGGACTCGCGCAACTCATCGAGTCCGTCGCTGCCGCGCAGCTGTGCCAGGAGGTACAGCCCCTTGCCGAGGTAGCTCGGCGCACCCCAGCGACGCAAGAGCGCCACCTCTTCCTCGGCCACCTCGACCGCCTCGGCCGTCCGCCCCAACCCGTGCAACGCGGCCGCCGTGATGCTTCGCCACGGGTTCCATGCGGGGTTGGTGATCGCGATCCCTACGGGTGTCTCCGCCACGACCACCAGCGCCTCCTCGCCGCGTCCCTCCACGACCAGAAGCTGAGCCAGGGCCTGCTGGAAGACTCGGCCACTCTCACCGACCAGCGGTCCACCCGAGATCGAGTCTGCGGACCGACGCGCGGCGGCGACGTCCCCCCGGTCGAGATGGCAGAGGATCTGGAACCCGAGCGCGAACGGTTCGCCGACTCCGGTGCCGCCCCACATGCGGTCCTGCTCCAGGCCGTCGCGCAGGCACGCCAGCGCCTCGTGCAACTCGCCCCGCCGCCACCGCCAGAAGCCCTCCCACAAGCTGATCGACAGCATCGTGAACAGCGACCCACGCGACCGCCCGACGGCGCGAGCGCGATCCCAGAAGCTGCCGAGGTCGTCGTCGGCGAGCGTCTTCACCGCTGCCGCGTTGATCCAGAACAGTCCGTCGTCGACGGTGAGGAGCCGGTCTCCTTCGAGAGCGAACCGCGCCATATCGACCGCTCTCTCGCGGTCGGCCCCGTCCAGCGCCTCCTCCAGCGCGATCGTGGCGGCGAGCATCTGCGCCCCCGGTCCCGGACCTTCCGGCTCGGGAGCCGGCGTCCGCCAGCCCGCCTCGAGCGAGTGCATGAACCCGCTGACCCGTTGCAGCGCGATCAGCGACTGGCGCTGGTCGGACAGCTCGTCAGTCAGTTCGTCGGGCAGCGCTGCTTCTGCCTCGCGAGCGAAGGCAGTGGCCACGCCAGGTGGACTGGCGAAGATCTGGGTCGCGGCCGCGGCGATCGCGATCTCGGCGCGGGCTCGGGGATCCTCGTGCAGGTGATAGGCCTCGACCAGGTGTTCCACGCCTGCGACACCGTCGAGCGTCGCTTCGAGCTGGCCCAGCTCGACCAGCAGCTCGGGCCGACAGGTCCCGGCCGGAGGCTCGGTGAGCGCGCGGCGCAGGTAGGTGACCGCGCTCTCCGAGGATCCGCGGTCGAGCGCCGCGCGAGCCGCCGCACGGAGCAACGCGACGACGTCCTCATCACCGCGCGCGGGCGCCAGCAGGAGATGCGCCGCCACCTGTTCGTCGCTTTCGTGGGCCGCCCAGAGGGCGGCGGCCGCACGCTCATGCCAGAGCCCCCGCTCGGCGGCCGGGAGGGAGTGGTAGACCGCGTCCCGGACCAGCGCGTGGACGAAGGCTACGGGGTGCTCGTCGCCGACGATCTCGAGTCGGGCGAGGTCGGCGAGCGCCTCGGCGGTGCGGCCCTCCGGCTGTCCGGCGAGCGCCGCCACCACCGGCAGCGCCGCACCGTCTCCCAGTACGGCGCCTGCTCGCGCGACCTCCACGACGTCGTCGGGCAGCCTCCGGAGCCGGACCAACACGGTGCCGGAGATGGCGCGTGAGCCCAGTGCCACGACCCGGTCCGCGTGCGCGGCATCCGGAGGGACGCCGTCCGCGGCCAGAGCGCGAAGGAGCTGGTTGAGCAGCAACGGGTTCCCCGAGGTGGTCTGGTGGCAGGCGGTGGTGAACAGGTCCGCGGGGTGAGCCTCGAGGCTGTGCTGCACGAGTTCGGCGGTCGCGGCCACCGAGAGCGCGCCAGGCCGAAGCACCTCGGCATTCGGCTCCAGCTCGAGCTCTGCCAGCAGGGCATCCTCGTGGGGTTCCTCCCCGGTCGTGCGGACCGTCGCCACCACCAGCACCGGCACCGCCTCGAGGCGTCGCGCGACGTAGGCGAGGAATCGCAACGAAGCAGCGTCGCACCACTGCGCGTCGTCGACGGTGAGCACCAACGGCCCGTCCGCGGTGAGATTCACGGTCAACCAGTACAACCCGTGCAGAACGGCGAACCCGTCGGCCTTGTCGCCCTCGGCGAAGTCGAACACGCCCCGAGCGCCGGTTGCGGCGCCATGGAGCAGGTCGTCGCGACGCACCGGGTCGGCGATGGCGGGCTCGAAGAGCTGTCGTACGACACCGAAGGCGAACGCACTCTCCAACTGGCTGCCGCGGGCCGCCAGCACCTGTACCGATCGCGCCCTCGCGAGCCGGCGTACCTCACCGAGCAACCGCGTCTTCCCGATGCCGGCCGAACCCTTGATGAGGACGAGTCCGTGGCGGCCCTCGGCAACCGCGTCCAGCGCTCGGGTGAGCGTGGCCAACTCGCGGTCCCGCTCCACCAGCCGGTCCCCCTCGGCGGTCGGTGCAGTCGTGGGCCGCGCCCGGCTCGCGTCGGCGCGCGGCCTCTGCTGCACCAGGGACGGTGACTGCGCCAGCACCTCTGCCTCGAGCTCGCGCAGTGCCGGACCGGGATCGACGCCGAGCTCCTCGGCGAGCGTGGTGCGGGCTCGGCGCAGCGCCGCGAGTGCGTCGGCCTGCCGGTGCGCGCGATAGAGCGCGAGCACGAGCAACCGCCACCGCTCCTCGCGCAGCGGCTCCTCCCCGACCAGTGCCTCCAGCTCCGGCACCAAGAGCGCCGGCTCGTCGGTCTCGAGCCGGGCCGCGAGCAGCTGCTCTCGGGCGACGGCGCGCAGCTCAGTCAACCGCGCGATCTCGGGCGCCGCCCAGCTCTCGTCGGTGTAGTCCGCGAGCGCAGGGCCCTTCCAGAGATCGAGGGCCTCGCGCAGCACGGCCACGACGTCGTGCGGACGGGTCGGGTCGCCGGCGCGAGCCAGCAGCTCCTCGAAGCGCCACGCGTCGACCGTGCCGGGCGGCTGCCGGACGGCGTACCCCGGCCCCTCTCGGAGGATCACCCCCGACCGATCCCGGGCGGGGGTGTCCGGCTGCAGCCGCCGGCGCAGGTGCGAGACGTACGACTGCAGGGCACTGACCGCGTCACTCGGCGGGTTCTCGTCCCAGACGGCGTCGATCAGCCGCTCGGCAGGCACGACTTCTCCCCGGGCCAGGAGCAGGACCGCGAGGACGGCACGCTGACGACGCCCGCCCAGGTCGAGCGGGGTGCCGTCGTAGGAGGCAGTCAGCTCGCCGAGCAGGCTGATACGTAGGCCCACGGCTTCGACCACGGCATCACCCCAGAGTCACCGTAGAACAACGGAACCGGCGCCCACACTGGTCCCATCGGGCCATCCGCAGGGTCAAGAGGCGCCTGTCGTACGCCTCCGATGTCTGCCGCCGTACCGCCGTGGGGGTCAGCGGAACGTGCCGGAGAAGGACGCCTGGCCGCCGAGCTGGGAGTGCGCCACGGCGATCAGGCCCTCGCCCACGAGCTTGGGCCGGCACGGCCCGTAGCCCTGATAGGTGACGTCCCGCGCCCGGAAGCCCGCGTTGAACGTCAGGCTCCCGTCGACGATGTGCGCGCACACGTCGCCGTGAGCGCGTACGGCGACGATCCGTCCCGGCTGCACGGTCACCACCGCGGTCACCGTGGCTCGCTCGCAGGAGCCGAACACCGTCGGCAGCGTGCCGTCGCTGGCCCGCACGGTCACGTCCATGGCACCGCCCAGCGGGCCCGCTGTGGGGCCGTCGACGCGCAGGCTCGAGGCCGTCCGCTCGGGGGTCGCGTCGAACACGCTGCGATCGATGGTCTGGGTCGGCGCGGCCGTTGCGGAGCCTGGGAAGGTGGCCAGCAGGGCACCGGCGGCGGCAGCGATGAGACTGGTGCGGACGAACATGTCGACTCCTCGTTGAGTGCCGGAACACTCCGGCTGGTCTGATTGACGGAGTCACCGTGCGCCGACCACCTTGAACGGCGGTTGCGACCTGCCTGAGCCCGGCTGGAGGGCTGCGCCTCGCAAGCCACCGTGTGACTTGCCCAAACGCCGAGGTCAGACCTCCGAGGCCGTCGCGGCCACCGTCTCAACGCCACTCATCAACGAACCGGGCGACACTGTCGGCGTCCAGGGGTCCGTTGATCTCGACCAATTCGCCGATCAGATCTTCGAGTCCGTCGCGTCGAGCAAACGGCACACGGGCCGACTGGAGAAGGCCCGCCGTTTCCGACTCCAGGCCGTCCCTGGGTTCGACCACAATGCGTCTCCGTCCGAGATGGCGGTTGGATGACGACACCGACCAACGATGTTCGATGATCCACGAAACCCCCAGGTCTGGCCTGGGGGCTTGATGGTGCGCGAGGGGGGAGTTGAACCCCCACGTCCTTTCGGACACACGGACCTGAACCGTGCGCGTCTGCCTATTCCGCCACTCGCGCGTGAAGCGGCCCAAGGTTAGCCCAGGCCGGGAACCCCGACCAAAAGCCGAGTGCGAGAACCGCGGCCCCCCTCGTCGGCGTCCACCAGGGAGAACGGGTACCCCGATACAGTCGTGGAGGACCGCCGGTGGCACGCAGCGGCTGGTTGTCGTGCCTCGACGAGCTGGGAACGACCCCGGGACGACAGAGGAAAGGAGACGCCGTGGGCGCGCTGCAGCGGTTCGAGCAGCGGCTGGAGAGCCTCATCTCCGGCGTCTTCGCGCGCGCGTTCCGGAGCGCGGTGCAGCCGGTCGAGATCGCGGCGGCGCTCCAGCGCGAGTGCGACAACAACGCGCAGATCCTCAGCCGCGAACGCCGGATGGTGCCCAACGACTTCCACGTCGAGCTGAGCCAGGCCGACCTCGATCGGCTCGCGCCGTACGACACCGCGCTCGCCGACGAGCTGACCCACCAGGTCCAGGACCATGCGCAGAGCCAGGGCTATATCTTCCCCGGCCCGATCGCGGTCGAGTTCGAGAAGGCCGACGACCTCAGCACCGGCCGGTTCCGGATCCGCTCCCGGGCGCAGGCGCGGGTCCAGAGCAACGCCACCCACACGCAGGTACGCCGAGCGCGGGCGGTCCTCGAGATCAACCGCACCCGACACCCACTCCAGCCACCCGGGCTGGTCGTCGGTCGTGGCACCGAGGCCGACGTCCGCATCAACGACCCCGGGGTCAGCCGCCGGCACATCGAGTTCGACGTACGCACCGGTCCGCAGCAGGGCCGCGACGACCTCCAGATCGAGGTCCGCGACCTCGGTTCCACCAACGGCATGCTCATCGACGGGCACAAGGTCACCCGCGCCGGCGTCCGTGACGGGAGCCAGGTCCGGATCGGCAACACCACGATGACCGTCCGGATCCTCGAAGAGGGGGACGAGGACGACGCTCTCGAACAGGCCTTCGGTATTTAGAGATGTCTGAGCTCACCCTCTTCCTGATCCGGGTCGCCTACCTGGCGATCCTGTGGATCTTCGTGCTCTCCGCGATCTCGGTGATCCGCTCCGACATGTTCGGTGCCCGGGTGCCCGAGGCGGCCCGCGGCGCTGAGGCGCGCAAGGAGAAGCGCAAGGCCCAGAAGGCGCCGCCGAAGCGGCGCGGCAGCCCGACCCACGTCGTGGTCACGGAGGGCGGCAACGCCGGCCAGCGGGCCGAGCTCGACCAGGCCCCCATCCTCATCGGCCGCGGCAGCGACGCCGCCATCAAGCTCGACGACGACTACGTCAGCACCCGGCACGCCCGGATCGCCGCCTCCGGCGACCAGTGGTTCGTCGAGGACCTCGGCTCCACCAACGGCACCTATATCGGCACTGTCCGCATCACCCAGCCGACCACCATCACCCTCGGCACCCAGGTCCGCATCGGCAAGACGATCCTGGAGCTCAGGAAGTAGCGGCGTGGCCAAGCTCGACTTCTCCGCGATCTCCGACGTGGGTCGCGTCCGGAAGGACAACCAGGACTCCGGGTACGTCGGCCCGCACCTGATCGCCGTGTGCGACGGGGTCGGCGGTGCCGCGCGGGGTGACATCGCCTCCAGCACCGCGATCGCCCAGCTCCGCAAGCTGGAGGAGCACCCGCCCGGACCCGACGCCACCGACACCGACCTGCTCGGCCTGGTCAGCAACGCCCTGCACCGGGCCCATGACCGGATCGCCGAGCTGGTCGACGACAACCCGGCCCTCGACGGCACCAGCACCACCGCGACGATCGCGCTGTTCGAGGGGCATCGCATCGCCATGGGCCATGTCGGCGACAGCCGCGCCTACCTCTTCCGCGACGGAGAGATCCGGCAGATCACCACCGACCACACCTTCGTGCAGACCCTGATCGACGAGGGCCGGATCACCGAGGAGGAGGCGCGCGTCCACCCGCACCGCAACCTCATCCTCCGGGCCATCGACGGCAACCACGACCTCGACCCCGACCTGTTCGTGCTCCCCGTCCAGTTGGGCGACCGGCTGCTCCTGTGCAGCGACGGCGCCAGCGGAGTCCTCGACGCCGGCCGGCTGGCCGACATCCTCTCCACCGGCTCCCCCGACTACGCCGCGGTCGAACTGGTCCGCGCCAGCCTCGAGGCAGGCAGCTCCGACAACGTGACTTGCCTGGTCGCCGACGTGGTCGAGGGCGACCCCGATGATGCGCCCGCACGCCCGCTGCTGGTCGGCGCGGCCGCAGACATGCGCGCGCGCCGTACCCGCGCCGGAAAGGCCACCGCCAAGTCCGGCAGCCTGTTCCGCGGCCATCGCGCGGGCGACACCGGCGAGCTCGAACCGGTCCAGGCTGAGATCCCCGACGAGGTGGGCTTCGCGATCTCGAGCGACCCCATCATCGAGCGCGACCACGATCCCGAAGCGGTGCGCTACGCGCCGCGCGCGCCGGGCCGCTACCTCTGGCTCAGTCGGCTGCTGGTGCTCGCCGTGGTGGTCGGCGTGGTCTGGATCCTCGCCGCTGCCGCGTGGTCGTGGAGCCAGCAGCAGTACTTCGTCGGAGAGCAGGACGGCACCGTGGTCATCTACCGCGGCGTCGACACCTCGCTGCCGGGCATCGACCTGTCGCATCCCTATCTCACGACCAACGTGCAGCTCGACCGGCTCTCCGACTTCGAGGCCCAGAACGTGCGCGAGGGCATCGACGCCACCAGCCTCGAGGACGCGAGGCACACCGTGGAGAGCCTCGCCGAGAAGATGTCGCCCGTGCCCGCGGGGAGTTCCAGCTGATGTCGCAGGCAGGGTTCGTGATGGGCTTCGTGCACCGGCGCCGCCGGGGTGCGGAGCTGTTCCTGCTGATCCTGGCGCTGGCCGTCGGCATCGGCGCGTACGCCGCCGTCGGCATCGGCGTCCAGGGCGAGGTGCCGCCCGACATCATCGCCTACGGTGCCGGGCTCACCGCACTCGCGCTCGCGGCGCACATCACGGTCCGGTTCGTCGCGCCGTACGCCGACCCGGTGCTGCTGCCCGTCGTCACCGCCCTCAACGGGCTCGGGCTCGCCGTCATCCACCGGCTCGACCTCGCGTACGCCGACATGCCGCTCAAGCCGCACGGGCTGCCCCAGAAGCAGCTGACCTGGATGACGCTCGGGGTGGTGCTCTTCATCGTCACCCTCGTGCTGCTGCGCGACCACCGCGTGCTGACCCGGTTCACCTACACCTGCGGCCTGGCCGCGATCGTGCTACTCCTGCTGCCGCTGGTCCCGGGCGTCGGAGCCACCATCAACGGCGCCCGGATCTGGATCAGCCTCGGCCCGTTCAGCTTCCAGCCCGGCGAGGTCGCCAAGGTGCTCCTGGTCGTGGCCTTCGCGGGCTACCTCGTCCTGCATCGCGACGCCCTGGCGCTGGCCGGCCGACGGGTCGCGGGCATCGACCTGCCCCGGGGCCGCGACCTCGGCCCGATCCTGGTCATGTGGCTGGTCAGCCTCGGCATCCTGATCTTCCAGCGCGACCTCGGCTCGAGCCTGCTGTTCTTCGGCCTCTTCCTGGTCATGCTGTACGTCGCCACAGAGCGGCCCGGCTGGCTGGTCGTCGGTGCCCTGCTGTTCGCCGGCGGGGCAGCGATGGCCTATCAGCTCTTCGGGCACGTCCAGAACCGCGTCAACATCTGGCTCGATCCGATGCCCTACTTCGACAAGACCCCCGGCAGCGGTCAGATCGTCGAGTCCCTCTTCGGCATGGCGTGGGGCGGCCTGATCGGCCGTGGCTTCGGCGGCGGCAGCCCGTGGCGGGTCCCGTTCGCCGAGTCCGACTTCATCATCGGCGCGATCGGTGAGGAGCTCGGACTCACCGGCGTCATGGCGGTGATCCTCTGCTACGGCCTGATCGTCGAGCGCGCCCTACGCGCAGCCCTGATCTGTCGCGACGGCTTCGGCAAGCTGATGGCCACCGGCCTGGCCGCGGTCTTCGCGCTCCAGGTGTTCGTGGTCATCGGCGGCGTGACCCGGCTGATCCCGCTCACCGGGCTCACCACGCCGTTCCTCTCCTACGGCGGCTCCTCGCTGGTGGCCAACTGGGTGATGATCGCGCTGCTGCTGCGGATCTCCGACCAGGCCCGCAGCCCGGTCCCCGATCTCTCGGCGCCCGAGACCGACGAGGCTGACGAGCAGGCCACCCAGGTGGTCAAGCTATGAACAAGCCCATCAGGACCATCTCGATCTTCTGCCTGCTGCTGTTCGTGGCACTGCTGGTCAACGCCACCTGGCTGCAGTACTGGAAAGCCGACTCCTACGACAAGGACCCGCGCAACCGGCGGGTCATCGAGGCCGCCTACTCCCGCGAGCGGGGCGCGATCCTGGTCGGTCGCGATCCGGTGGCCGAGAGCGTCGAGTCCAACGACAAGTACGACTTCCTGCGCACCTACTCCGAGCCGTTCAAGTACTCCCACGTGACCGGCTACTTCTCCTTCTTCGACCAGACCGGGATCGAGCGCTCCCAGAACGCCGTCCTCTCCGGCGACGACGACGTGCTGTTCGTCAACAAGCTCGTCGACCTGCTCTCCAACCGCTCCGGCAAGGGTGGCAACGTCGTGCTCACCCTCGACCGCGATGCGCAGGACGCCGCCTACGAGAGCCTCTCCGCGCTGCCCGGCGACGTCGAGGCCTCGGTCCTCGCGATCCAGCCCAGCACCGGCAAGATCCTCGCGATGGCCTCGCTGCCCGACTTCGACCCCAACAAGCTCGCGTCCCACGACTTCGACGCGGTCCGCAAGGAGTACGACCGCCTCGACGCCGACGAGTCCGAGCCGCTGCTCAACCGCTCGATCCAGATGACGCTGCCGCCCGGGTCGACGTTCAAGCTGGTGACGGCGGCCGCCGCGATCGAGAGCGGGAAGTACGACGCCGACAGCGAGGTCCCCGGCGGGCCGACGTACCAACTCCCCCAGACCAGCGGCGAGAGCGGCCTGATCGACAACGAGGGTCGCAGCTGCGGCACCGACACCATCCCGTTCAGCCAGGCCATGGAGCAGTCCTGCAACACGACGTTCGCGCAGCTCGGCGTCGAGCTCGGCAGCGACGCCCTGCAGGAGCAGGCTGAGAAGTTCGGCTTCAACCAGCGCTACCTCACCGACATCGGCCCGCAGACGATCTCGAACTTCCCGTCCGACATGAACCCGCCGGAGACCGGACAGGCCGCGATCGGCCAGTTCGAGGTGCGCGCCAGTCCGCTGCAGATGGCGATGGTCGCCGCCGGCATCGCCAACCAGGGGATCGTGATGAAGCCCTACATCGTCGACTCGATCCAGTCACCCGAGCTCGAGACGCTGCGCCAGACCGAGCCGGAGGAGCTCGGCCGGGCCGTATCGCCCGAGACCGCGGACGGCGTGACCCAGCTGATGGTCGACACCGTCGAGAACGGTACGGCGGCACCGGGCGCGATCCCGGGCGTGACGGTCGCGGGCAAGACCGGCACCGCGCAGAGCGGGCAGGACGACGTGCCGCCGTACGCCTGGTACGTCTCGTTCGCGCCCGCCCAGGACCCGGAGGTCGCAGTCGCGGTGATGATCCAGAGCGCCGGCATCCCGCGCGGCGAGATCGCCGGCGGCACGTACGGCGGACCGATCGCGAAGGCAGTCATGGAGGCGGTGATCAAGTGAGCACACCTCACGATCCAGGCAACGACCCGAGCCAAGGCCCCAGCCAGGAGCCGGCGCGGTTCGTCGACGACCAGCACCGCTATCGACTCGAGTCGCGCATCGCCACCGGCGGCATGGGCGAGGTGTGGCGGGCCAGCGACACCGCGCTCGGCCGCGAGGTCGCGGTCAAGGTGTTGAAGAGCGAGTACGCCGACGACGCGCTGTTCCGGACGCGGTTCGAGACCGAGGCCCGGCACGCTGCCTCGCTCCACCATCCCGGAGTCGCCTCGGTCTACGACGTGGGCGAGTCCGCGCTGCTCGGACGCGAGGACGGCTCGGCCATCCCGCGGCCGTTCCTGGTCATGGAGCTCGTCGACGGGCAGCCGCTGTCGGCGCTGCTGCGCGGCGGCCGGCCGCTCGACCCCTCGGTGGTCCGCGACCTGATGGCCCAGGCCGCCGACGCGATCGGCGCGGCGCACCAGGCCGGCATCGTGCACCGAGACGTCAAGCCAGCCAACCTGCTGGTCACCCCCGACCGGCGGATCAAGATCACCGACTTCGGTATCGCCCGCGCCTCCGACGGACTCGGCCTCACCGGCACCGGCCAGGTGATGGGCACCCCGCAGTACCTCTCCCCCGAGCAGGCGCGAGGCGCCGTCGCCACCCCGGCCTCCGACGTCTACTCGCTCGGCGTGGTGGCCTTCGAGTGCCTCGCCGGACGCCGGCCCTTCGACGCCGACTCCCCGGTTGCGACCGCGTTGGCCCACCTCAACGAGCCGGTCCCCGACCTGCCCCGCTCGGTCCCCGCCGACCTCGCCACCGTGGTGCGCCGGGCGCTGGCCAAGGACCCCGCCGACCGGTACGCCGACGGCGATGCCCTGGCCGTGGCGCTCCGTGACCCGGCGGCCGCCGCGGCGGCGTACGTCCCGCCGAGCGCGGAGGACCACACGCAGGTCATGGGCGCGGTCCCGCCGGTCGCTCCAGCACCGACGCCCGTGGCCGATCCCGAGCCCGACGAGGAACGCCGTTCGGCATGGCCGATCGTGCTGCTGGTGATCGGGCTGGTGGCCGCCATCTTGCTGATCGTCTGGCTGATCGCGAGCGCCAACGACGGTGACGACGAGCCCTCTGACACCGGCTCGACGAGCGCGAGTGTCAGCTCCTCCGCACCCAGCAGCGCGGACACCCCGAGCCAGGAGACCAGCTCGGCTCCGGCCGAGGTCCAGATCAACGCGCAGGACTACCTCGGTCGGCCCGTGGACGAGGTGAGCGCCGAGCTGCGGGCCAAGGGCCTCGAGGTCGACGCCCGGCCGGTCGACAACCCGGGGGGCAAGGACGCCGACACGGTCGCGGCTGTGCGGCCGACGGCCGGTCTGGTCGAGGGGGACACCGTCATCGTGGAGTTCTACCGCGAGGCGGAGCCGACCACGCCGCCGCCGTCCAGTGACACCGGCAGCCCCACACCGTCCGACACGAGCACGCCGTCGACATCGAACACGCCGAGCCCGTCGGCGTCCGCGGACGGCCAAGACCCGACCACCTCGGACCCGGCCTCGGTCTCGGCTGCCGCTGCGCCGGCCTCCGGGCCCACATCCGGAGGAGCGCGATGAGCGACACCCCGCCCGGCCCACCGCCGCCGCCGCCGACGGAACCACCTGCGGGACCGCCGCCCACGGCGCCGGTCGCGTCGACGCCATCTACGTCATCGACATCATCGACGCCGTCGACGCACGGCCTGGTCGGCGGCCGCTACGAGCTGGGCGAGTTGCTCGGCCGCGGCGGGATGGCCGAGGTGCGCAAGGGGCACGACACCCGGCTGGGCCGCGTGGTGGCGATCAAGCGACTCCGCACCGACCTGGCCAGCGACGCGACCTTCCAGGCCCGCTTTCGGCGTGAGGCGCAGAGTGCCGCCTCGCTCAACCACCCCGCCATCGTCGCCGTCTACGACACCGGAGAGGAGCCGGCGTCCGACGGCAGCGGCGTCTCCCAGCCCTACATCGTCATGGAGTTCGTCGCCGGCCGGACCCTGCGCGACATCCTGCGCGAGGGCCGCAAGATCCTGCCCGAGCGTGCGCTCGAGATCACCAGCGGCGTGCTCTCGGCCCTCGACTACAGCCACCGCGCCGGCATCATCCATCGCGACATCAAGCCCGGCAACGTCATGCTCACCCCGAGCGGCGACGTCAAGGTCATGGACTTCGGCATCGCGCGCGCGATGAGCGACTCCAACACGATGACGCAGACCGCCGCGGTGGTCGGCACCGCCCAGTACCTCTCCCCCGAGCAGGCCCGCGGTGAGACGGTCGACTCCCGCTCCGACGTCTACTCCGCCGGCTGCCTGCTCTACGAACTCCTCACCGGCCGGCCGCCGTTCGTCGGCGACAGCCCGGTGGCGGTGGCCTATCAACATGTCCGGGAGCCGGCCCGGCCGCCGTCCGACCACGACACCGAGCTGCCTCCGGCCGTCGACGCGATCGTGATGAAGGCGCTGGCCAAGCGGCTCGAGGACCGCTACCAGTCCGCCGCGGCGATGCGCAGCGACATCGAGCGCTACCTCGCCGGCCGACCGGTGCAGGCGCCGGTGCCCGTCGCCGTACCCACCCCGCCCCCCGCCGTGATCGACACCAGCACCGCGGTGCGGCCGCCGGTGCCGCCCGAGGAGTACGTCGAGCAGGACGACTACGAGACCAGCCGGCGCCCCCGCACCAGCGTGCTGATCCTGCTCGGTTTGCTGATCCTGGCGCTGATCGCCGGCGCCTGGGTCGCACTGCGCAGCGACCTGTTCGAGTCGGCCCCCGAGCAGGAGCAGGTTCCCAGCCTGATCGGCCTGACCGAGGAGCAGGCCCGCGACGCGATCGTCGACGCAGGGCTGAGCGTCGGGGGCGTCGACTTCGACACCAGTGAAGATGTCGCAGAGGGCATGGTGATCAGCCAGACGCCCAACCGCGACCAGTACGTCGACCCCGGGACCTCGGTCGACATCGTGATCTCGTCGGGCAAGCCGACCGTCCAGGTGCCGTTCCTGGTCGGCAAGACCCAGGACGAGGCGCGCAACGCGCTGCGCACCGCCAAGCTCAAGCCGACCTTCGAGTCGGTCGAGTCCGACGAGCCCCAGGGGCAGGTGCTGTCGACCAGTCCGGAGGCCGGCACGGAGGTCGAGCAGAACAGCGCCGTCCAGGTCACGATCAGCAAGGGGCCGGTCAAGGTGCCCGACGTGGTCGGCAAGAACCGCTCCGATGCGATCCAGGAGATCCTGGCCGCGGGGTTCAAGTTCGACATCCGGGGCGACGACCGGTCGACCGAGCCACGCGGCACGGTCACCGACCAGCTACCGCCCGGCGGTCAGCCGCAGCCCCAGGGCACGGTGATCACGCTGTTCGTCTCCACCTACGAGCCGCCTCCGCCGCCGCCCGAGACGCCACCCACCGAGCCGACGGAGACTCCGCCGACCGAGACTCCACCTGCCCAAGGTCAGCGCGCTACCGCGCACCACCCTTTCCGGACGGTGCCACCGGCGTCGCGTAGCTGAGGTCGAGCAGTCCGTCGTACCCCGGCGCCGTGACCTGGTCGCGGACGTCGAGCTCCCACCCGACGTCGATCTCGGGGTCCTCGGCCTGCTCGCGGTAGATCTGCAGGTAGCTGTCGGTGACCAGCGCGCTGGTCAGGTCGCCGACGTCACCGACCGCCTCGATGACATAGGGCTGGGGGTAGGGGCGGCCCTGGATCACCACCGAGTTGCCCTCGCACTTGATCCCCGTCGTGGTCACCATCCGCTGGCCCTGGAGCACCACCGCGGTGGCGCCGCCCTTCCACATCGCGTTGACGACCGCCTGGATGTCCTGCTGGTGGACCACGAGCAGCTTCTTGTCACCGCTGGTGGAGTCGACGACGTCGTCGGGGGCGTCGGAGAGGTTGACCACGACGCCCGAGCCGGTCTGCGCCTGGAGCCCGGCGGGGCCCTCGAGCTGGCGGACGGCGCGCTGGTTGCTGCGCACGTCGGCATCGTCGACGTCGTCGGTGAGCCCGCGGACCTGCTGGGTCAGTTCGGCGACGCGGTCCTGCAGAGCCGCGGCCCGGTCGGCCTCGGAGTCGGTGATGGCCGCGAGATCGTCGTACCGTCCCGGCCGCAGATCGGTGCCCTCGCTCGACTGCGCACTCACCACGAACAGGCCCCCGCTGACCAGCGCCACCGCGACCGTGCCGAGGCGCCAGCCCGACCACCGCCAGCGCCGGCGGGGCGCCGTCGGTTCTGCCTGGTCGTCCACGTTGACTAAGGTAGCCGCGTGTCAAGACTGAAGGCCCGTGACCAGCAGTTCGTGGACCCCGAGCGGGGGCCGATGATCTCGCCCCGGTTCGTCGTGGCCCTGATCCTCATCGCGGTGGGCATCGCCTGGATCGTCTACTACTACGTCGGCGTCCGCCCCGACCCGGACGCGCTCACCGCCGACGGCAAGCCGGTCGGTCCGTCAGGACCGGACTTCATGGGCGACCTCGAGCGGTGGAACTACGTCATCGGCTTCGGGCTGATCCTGCTCGGGCTGATCCTCTCCGCGCACCCCTCGACCCCCCTGGGCCGCAACCGCGGCGTGGTGATCGGCATGCTCGGCTGCTTCCTGATCGGCCTGATCTGGATCTGCGTCTACTACGTCTTCAGCAACCAGCACCTCGACTCCATCCCCGTCATGAACGACCTCGGCCAATACAACCTCCTGGTCGGCATCGGCTTCATGGCAGTCGGATTCACCTTTGCCACCCGCTGGGAGTAGCGCCACCCCACGCCGACCCGTCGTTACTCCGCACGAGTAGCGACGGGTCACCGTCAATTTCGCGCCGACCCGTCGCTACTCGTCACGAGTAACGACGGGTCGGCGTCGCGTTGCCGTGGAGTCGTCCCAGTTTCATCCACATGTGTGCACAACGCTGTGGAGAACTACAGCGTTGTCATTCGACTGTGGGTGACTGTGCGCGATCGTCAGGAGAGCTGGACGATGCGGGCCACGATCAGAGCGAGTACGACGAGGGCGACGGCGGAGACGCCGAGGAGTTGCACCGTCGTACGCCGGGGGCCGCGGGGGGCGTAGACGAGGATCGCGCCGACCGCGGTGCCGGCCAGGAAGCCGCCGAGGTGGCCCTGCCAGGAGATGTTCGACAGCACCACCGTGAGCAGGAAGTTGATACCGATCCAGGCCAGCACGCTGCGGATGTCGCCGTGGACCTTGAGCGCGATCACCGCGAGCGCGCCCATCAGGCCGAAGATCGCCCCGGAGGCGCCGAGGGTGCCGCCGACGGAGTATTCAGGCCCGAGCCACAGCACCATCGCGCCGCCGGCGAAGCCGGAGATGAAGTAGAGCGCGAGGAAGCGGATCCGCCCGATGGCCAGCTCCAGCTGCGGCCCCAGCACCCACAGCGCGAGCATGTTGAAGCCGATGTGCCACAGCGCCACCTGGCTGAACATCGAGGTGACCAGCTGGTAGTAGGCGCCGTCGACCACGCCGGGCAGGTAGGTGCCACCAGCCTGCTGGCAGACGTTCTTCCCGACGTCTGCGGCGCCGGCGCCCGGGGCCAGGCACAACGCCTGGGTGCGCAGCACCAGCCAGTCGAGCAGCTTGCTCGAGGACCCGCCGGTGACCATCAGCGCGATCCAGACCCCGACGTTGAGCGCGATCAGCACCCCGGAGGTGATCGAGGCGTCGCTGGGCCGCAGCCCGCCGTACGCCGTCCGGCCCGAGCGGGTGTCCTTGGCGCCCTCCTTGACGCACTCCGGGCACTGGAACCCCACCGAGGCCGGGCGCATGCACTCGGGGCAGATCACCCGTTCGCAGCGCTGGCACCGGATGTGCGCCTCCCGATCCGGGTGCCGATAGCACGTCGGCACCGCGGTCTCGGGAGGCTGCGGCGGCTGGGCCTGACTCATCGGAGAGGTGCGCTCAGCCCTCGACGATCTCGACGGACTCGATCACGACGGGGTCGCTAGGCCGATCGCCGGGACCGGTCTGGGTGGTGGCGATCGCGTCGACCACGTCGCGCGAGGCCTGGTCGGCGACCTCACCGAAGATCGTGTGCTTGAAGTTGAGCCACGAGGTCGCGCCCACCGTGATGAAGAACTGCGACCCGTTGGTGCCCGGGCCGGCGTTGGCCATCGCCAGGAGGTAGGGCTTGTCGAAGGTCAGCTCGGGGTGCGGCTCGTCCTTGAAGGTGTAGCCCGGGCCGCCGGTGCCGGTGCCCAGCGGGCAGCCGCCCTGGATCATGAACCCGTCGATCACGCGGTGGAAGGTCAGGCCGTCGTAGAACGGGCCGGACCGGCCGTTGCCGGCGTCATACTGCTTCGTGCCGGTGGCCAGACCGGTGAAGTTGGCGACCGTCTCCGGCGCGTGGTTGGGGAACAGGTTGAGCGTGATGCCGCCCCTGTTCGTCTTCAGGATCGCCTGCGGCTCTGCCATGACTGCCTTTCGGGCGTGCGGGTGAAGGGGTACGTCGCGCGCGCGTGGGTACCGGCCGGGCCGGACCGAGCTGCGCACTGCCCGTCGATCCTCGCACGGGTCGCAAGGCGGACCACAGTGGCCGTCGCTTGTCCGGGCATGGTTGAGTGAGAGGACCGGTCGCGCGGCAAGCGGGTCGAGGGCTGGATAGGCATTCGGAAGAGGTAGAGGCGATGGCACTGAGGAAGAAGAAGACCCTGCTCGACCAGGCTTCTGACTACATCGACCAGGTCCGCCCGCAGGTCGAGTCGGCCGTTGCGTCGGCACTCGATGCGGCCGAGGAGTTCTACGAGAACACCGCGCGTCCGGCACTGCTCGACGCCAAGGAGAAGGCCGGCCCCGCCTTGGCCGACGCCAAGGACAAGGCGGCCCCGTACGTCGCCGAGGCGCGTGACCGGGCCGCCGCGGCGTTGGCCGAGGCGCGCGAGCAGGCCGGCCCCGCACTCGCGGACGCCAAGGAGAAGGTCGCTCCGCTCGTCGCGGCCGGTGCCGCCACGGCGACCGGAGCCGCGGTCTCCGCCAAGGAAGCTGCCGACGCCAAGGTCGCGCAGCTCAAGGGCGAGGAGAAGAAGAAGGGCAGCAAGCTCAAGCGGCTCGCGATCTTCGTCGCCATCGCCGGAGCGGTCGGCCTCGTCGCCAAGAAGCTCCAGAGCAGGGGCCAGAGCGACAACTGGCAGTCGTCGTACGTCCCGACGCCGGCCCCCGCACCGACGCCCACCCCTCGGCCGGCCGTGCAGGAGACGACGCCGAGGGCGTGATTGGCGCCGACGGTCCGGGCGAAGCGATCTCCGACGCGACCGACGAGCCGCAGCCGGTGACCACGCCCGACGAGCCGGCGGAGGTCGTCGACCTCGAGACGCCGGTCGAGGACGCCCCCAAGAAGAAGTAGGGGCCTCAGACCGGCTGGACCGGTCGGTTCGCGTCGATCCAGGCGTCGATCTCCTCCCACCAGCCGAACAGCCAGTCGATCCGGCCGTCCCGATCGGTCGGGATCTCGGTGCGCGGCACCCGCCACCAGCGCATCACGATCTGCTTGTCCATCGGCAGCTCCCGCCAGACATCGCCCACGGTGAGCACGTGGTCGAGGCCGGTGTGGGCGACCAGGACGACGTCCGCCTCGGGTGCCGCATCGAGCGCGGCCAGGAGGCCGCCCGGCCTCGGCGCCAGCACGTTGGTCATCTGCTCGGCCCGCACCGCCATCCGCTCCAGACCCAGCTTGCGCAGCCGAGCGATCGCCTTGGTGCGGCGCTTCTCGGAGAAGTTCCCACCCTCGGGAAAGATCACGAACGCGTCGTCGTCGTCGAGGTCGGTGGCCAGGGCTCGGATCTGCGACTCCAGGTCCTGACCTTCACCGGGGTTGGGCGAGATGAAGCGCGCCGGGATCCGGTGCAGCAGCACGTCGATGCCGGGGTCCCACCGCAAGGTGTCCTTGAGCACCACCCGCGGCTCGCGGTCATACCAATGCATCAGCGCATGGATCAGGGTGAAGGAGTCACCCGGCCCGGCGTGCCGGCAGGCCACGAGCAGCGGCTGGCCCGGGTAGGCGTCGGGGCTCGGTCCCTCCGTGACGATGTCGAGCCGGAGCACCCGCTTGGCCTCACGGAACAGCACCCACATCACGCCCTGCACGAGGTCGTAGTGCAGCCCCTGCCAGTACGGCGACCGAACCCGGCGACCGAACCCGGCGGCCAGCCAGTAGCCGAACATCACCACGAGCATCAGCGAGTCGACGGTGGCGTAGAGGACGGCGATCCAGAGCAGGCGCAGCGCCCGCCACCGGCCTGGCAGCAGCGGACTGAGCGCAGCCGCCGCGAGCAACCAGAACGGCAGCAGCACCCACAACATCGTGGTCACGCCGAGGAGCGCGGGGGCGGTGATCAGCCGCCGGGCGCGACGCCTCATGCCCGCCCGCCGTCCGACAGCTGCTCGGCGAGGTAGTCGCGCGAGGCGTCGTAGGTCGCCTCGATCCGCTCTTGCACGCTGGCGAAGTCGCGGGTGCCGAGGAACGTGTCGTCCCGGGCCGAGGTCCCGCGGGCGGGCAGCACGTGGCACTCCACCCCGTCGGGGAGTTCGGCCAGCTCGCGCACGAACCGGTGCCGACGGGCGATCTCGAAGGACACCCGCGCCACCTCCCACGGCCGGCGCGGCGGCTTGAGCGGGCGGTCGAACCGGCCCACCTGGAGCACGAAGACCCGGGTGGCGCCGAGCTCGACGGCCCGTCCCAGCGGCACCGAGTTGACGATCCCGCCATCGAGGTAGTGCTCGTCGCCGACTTTCGCGGGCGGCAGCAGTCCGGGTACGGCGGCGCTGGCCACGACCGCGTCGACGACCCGGCCAGTGCTGAACCAGTGCTCGGCCGACCTTTCGATGCTTGCGGCGCAGACCTGGAAGGTGACCGGGAGCTCCTCGAACGTGCTCTCGCCCAGCTCCTCCTCGAGCCGCTGCCGCAGTGGCTCGGCAGACCACAGATGGGTGCCGGACTGCATCGCGCGACGTACGGTCCGCAGCGGCGTGTCGCCGTACCCGGCCTCACGGGCGTTGCTCACCGATGCCCACAGCTCGGTGAGCCGGCCGATCACCTCGGGTTCGGGCTGGCTGGCGACCAGGGCACCGTTGAACGCGCCGATGCTGGTGCCGAGCACCAGGTCGGGGCGGATCTCGCGCTCGAAGAGCGCGCGCAGCATGCCGACCTCGACGGCTCCGAGGACACCGCCTCCGCCGAGGACGAAGGCAGTGGTCACGCTCCGGAGTCTGCCACCGACACCATCTCGGGGTGCTCCGCCTTGAGCTTGTCCATCACCCAATGCTCGACCCAGAAGATCAGCAGCGGGATCAAGCCCGCGGCGAGCACGAGGATCGTGAACGGGATGCTCCACGAGGCACGTCGCGAGAGGAAGAACGTCACGATGACGTAGACGAGGTAGATCCAGCCGTGGAAGATCCAGACGATGCTGGCGGTCTCGCCGAACTCCTGCAGGGTGCTGCCCTCGGCGAGGAGGTACTCGCACGGGAGCACGACCAGCGCTCCGAAGGCGAGCAGGACGCCGACGACGTAGGCCAGCATCCGATAGGCGATGACCAGTCCGCTCACGATCCACTCACGGGAGTCACGGTATCGGGCTGCTCCTCAGGCTCCGGCTCTAGCTCCGGCTCTGGCTCCGGCTCTGGCTCCGCTGCTGGCGGCGGAGGCATCCGCTGCTCGCCGACCCAGCGCCACCAGATCAGCACCACGAAGGCACCGAAGAACCACCACTCGATGGCGTAGAGGAGATTACGTACCGCGGTGAACCGCCCAACCTCCGGCAGCTCGGCGAGGTCGGCCGCGGGCAGCCCCGCGACGCCGTCCTGCGCCACGGCGTACGCCGAGTAGAGGTCCTGGTCGACGCGCTGGACCAGGTCGGCGATCCGCAGCTGCGGGAGCACGTCGTCGTTCGGGTCGTCGTCGCGATCGCCGGTGCCTTCCGGCGCCTGGAGCCACCCGACCAACTGCTGTTCGCCGGTCGGTGCCTCGGGCGCCTGCGCGGGATCGGCGACCCAGCCGAGGACGACCGGCAGCGCGGGCGCGTCCGCTCCGCCGATCGCCAGCGGGGTGACCATCCAGTAGCCCTCGCGACCGTCCTGCTCACGACCGCTGACGAACACCGTCGCGTCGGGCACCCAGCTGCCGTCGAGCTCGACCGGTTGCCCGACCGAGCGGCCCGGGAACGGGTCGTCGGGACCCATCAGCTCGGTCAACGCCACCGGGTCTGCATGCGTGAGATCGCGCGCCTCGTCGGCCCGCCGGGTCTGCCAGGCGTCCAGCTGCCACATCCCCAGCACCACCGTCGCCGCGACGAGCACCAGTGCCAGCAGATGGCCCGCCCAGAAGCGTGGAGCGAGGACGGTGGGCACGACCTTCAGCGTACGGCGCACGATAGTCCGTGACGTTTGTGTGGGTCGAACGCCGTTCATAGCCACCACTTCGTCACGGACTATCTGGCCTGACCACTTGACCTCTGACCATCAGCCAGGCAGGGTCAAGGACATGCCGTTGCAGCCGGTTCAGCGCAGATCGGTCCCCGACGAGGTCTTCGACCAGGTGCTGAGCGAGGTCGTCGACGGGGAGATCGGCGCCGGGCAGCCCCTGCCCAGCGAACGCCGACTGGCCGAGGTGCTCGGGGTCTCGCGGCCGGCGGTCCGAGAGGCGCTGCAGCGGATGGCGGCCACCCGCCTGGTCGAGGTGCGGCACGGCGGGGCCACGACCGTGCGCGACTTCAAGCGGTACGCCGGACTCGACCTGCTGCCGCGCCTCCTGGTGCGCCAGGGCGAGCTCGACCCCGAGGTGGCGCGCAGCGTCCTCGAGGCGCGGCTGGCCATCGGGCCCGCCGTGGCCGCGCTCGCCGCGAGCCGCGACGGCCTGCCGCTCTCCGCGGTCCTGCACACCGTGGTCGACCGGCTCCCCCCCCCCCACCGCCGGTGTCGAGCGACAACGGCTCGCCCTGGAGTTCTGGGACCACGTCGTCGACGCGGCCGACTCGCTGGTCTTTCGGCTGATGTTCAACAGCCTGCGCGCGGCCTACGAGCCGGCGTTGGAGGCCCTGGCTCCGCTGATGGCGGCAGAGGTCGGACAGGTCGACGCGTACCGGTTGCTGGCCTCGGCCCTGGCCAGCGGCGACCCCGAGACCGCGCGGGCTGCCGCCGAGCGGGTCCTCCGACCTGCGACCGAGAGCCTGCTCGCCGCGCTCGCGGCGCTCAGGGAGGAGTGAGATGACCGAGACTCCGAGGTCCGCGGCGGACATCGATGCCTTGGCCGCGCAGCGACTGGCCGCCGACGAGGAGCGGATCACGGGCCAGGCTCGACGCCGCGAGTCCCTGTCGTTGAGCGCCGCAGGGGGCGAATTCTGGAAGCACCCGAGCCCGTGGCTGATCTCGTCGTTCCTGGTGGCCGCGGTAGCGGGTCGGGTCGTCATCGGGGGCGGGTCGTGGTGGGAGCTGGTCATCCCGGCCGCACTCGTCGCGTTGTTCCCGGTCATCGAGTGGTGCATCCACGTCGCGATCCTCCACTGGCGGCCACGCTCGCTGGGGCCGGTGACCATCGACTCGCTCCTCGCACGCGACCATCGCGCCCACCACGCCGACCCGCGCGCCCTGCCCCTCGTCTTCATCCCGTGGAAGGCCCTGCTCTGGCTGCTGCCGGCGTACGTCGTCGTCGCCTGGCTGGCGATGCCGACGCCCTCGGCGGCCGCCACGCTGCTGGTGTCGGTCTACGCCATCAAGCTCGCCTATGAGTGGACCCACTACCTCGTGCACTCCGACTATCGGCCGCGGTCGCGCTGGTTTCGATCGGTGTGGCGCAACCACCGGCTCCACCACTACAAGAACGAGCACTACTGGTTCACGGTGACCACTGCAGGCACCGCCGACCGGCTGTTTCGCACCTACCCGGACCCCGCCGCGGTGGCGACCTCACCGACGGTGAGGAAGCTGCACGACCTGGAGGACGCGCGCGGCTGAGCTGGGCCGTCGCCGTACCCCTGATGTTCACCGTCCGCTCGGCTAGCGGTCGGCTCGTCATTCGCCACCAGTTACGCGGCGGACGCGACAGTCACTCGCGTGCCGGCTGTCGGTGGGTCGCTGCTGGCTGCGGAGGTGTCCCAGCCCGTCGAGGAGTCCGGGGCCCCGCCCGCAGCGACAGGTGAACCACCGCGGCTGCTGCTCGGGCTGAGTCTGGCGGTGGTCATCGTCAGTACGACGATGGCCGTGACCGGCGCCTGGCGCACCGGCGTCTCGTGGGACGAGCCGTTCCACGTGATGCGGTTGCGCAACTTCCTCGACCACGGCTGGTTCGCTCTCGACTGGTCGGTCGCCAGCGGCGGCTCGAGCGACGCAGAGAGCAACACCCTCGTCTACGGGCCGGTCGCGATGCTGCTCCTCCACGGGCTCACCGCGCTCGTCGGAGTCGAGGGGTGGGGATCGGTCTCCACCTCCCCGGACGCGTACGCCGTCCGACACCTCGGCGTGGTCGCGATCGGCCTGGCCGGCACCGGCGCGGCCGCCTGCATCACCCGGGTGCTGCAGGGCTCCTGGCGCTGGGCACTGGTCACCGCCGCGGTACTGCTCGCGTTGCCGATGTGGACCGGCCAGCTGATGTTCAACATCAAGGATGTCCCGGTCGCGACCGGCTACACCCTGGTGACGCTGGCGTTGGTCGCAATGGTGTCGCCCACCCGGGGCCGGGCGATGGCCCGGGTGACAGCCCTGGTCGCCGGTGCTGTCCTCATGCTGGGCACCCGTCCCGGGATGGTGACGGCGCTGCTGGGCGGCGTACTGCTGTTGGCGGCCGGCGCCGTCCTCACCCAACAGCGGCTGCGCCCGATGCTCGTCGAGCTCGCCATCGCGTTGGGCAGCACAGCGGTGGTGCTGGTCGCGCTCTACCCCGGCGTGTACGCCGACCCGCTCAGCCTGATCGGCTCGGCGGAGCAGTCCACCCGGTTCCGAGGCGGTGGCGGGGCCGGACTCCTGTACATCCCCTTCCACTTGGTCGCCGAGTTCCCGCTGCTGCTCCAGGGCGCCGCCGCCCTCGGGCTCGCGTACGCCGTACGCACCGGCGGGCGGCAGCGCCGTATGCCGTCTCCCCAGCTCGTTCGGATCTGCCTGGTCGTGGCGCAGGCGGCCGCCCTGCCGCTGGTCGCCGTAGCGACGGACGCTGACCTCTACAACGGTCTGCGGCAACTGCTCTTCGCCGCACCTGCGTGGGCCGTGATCGCCACGCTCGGCATCGTCCAGGTCGTGGGCTGGGCGCGCCGACGGGGCCGGCCGCGACTGGTCGGCGCACTGGTCGGAGCACTGGTCGCGCTCGCGTTGGTCCTCCCGGTGCTCGACCAGCTGACCCTGTTCCCCTACCAGTACAGCTACTGGAACGTCGCGCTCGACACGACAGGTGCCCGAGTGCAGTCGGACTACTGGCGCACCAGCGTGCCCGAGCTGCTCCCCGACATCCCCACGAACGGCCAGATCATCTGCGGCCCGACCCGCTCCAGCCGGCTCGGCGCGCCAGCTGGGACGCCGGAGGCAGCAGGGGTCGAGGAGTCGGACATGATGGCCGGCCGTTACTCCTCCGACAGCAGCGTCGACTGCCGGACCGACCCGCTCGGCCCGCTGTCCTCGCGCTGGTCTGCCGACGACCTGCCGCTCGGCACCGCGCTCCCGCACAACGAGTTCTACGTCGTCATCGATCGCGACCACGCGGTGCCGAGCAACTGCGACCAGCTGGCATCGGTCAACCGCCAGCGGCACTGGCGCGAGGTGTCGATGACCTACGTCGCGCGCTGCCAGCTCGACCCCTCGCCGCTGGACGACCCGGTCGAGTTCGTGCGGCTGCCCGGCGAGAACATGGCGCCGCCGCTGTGGACCTACGCCCCCGAGGGCTGGGTGATGCGTGAATCGGAAGTCGCGATCGACGCGTCAGGGACCGCGGCGAGTCTGACCTTCGCGGCACCCGCGAGCTGTGGCAGCTGTGCCCTCGCGCTGGACGCCGACGCACCCGCCGACCTCACCGCCACGGTCAACGACGCGCCCGCGGCCGTCGAGGTAGGCGGCGGCTCGGCGTACGTCGACCTCGGCACCGACCCCGGCGACACCTGGGTCACCTTCACGCGCACGTCCGGAGCGCCGCTCGGCCTCCGGGTCCGCTCCATCCGAGTGGTCCCCCATGGGACCAGATGAGGAGACAGCGATGATCAAGAACACCTGGGTCGTGGTTCCCGCGCTCAACGAGGCCGACAACCTCGTGGTCGTCGTACCCCGCATCCTGTCCGAACTGGTCATGCTCGGGGGCGAGGGGCACGTGCTCGTCGTCGACGACGGCTCCACCGACAAGACGCGCGAGGTCATGGACGACCTTGCCGACCGCCACGAGGCCGTCGAGGTGATCTCGCTCGGCCGCAACCTCGGCAAGGCCTCCGCGCTCCGGCGAGGCTTCGAACGCGCTCTCGCCGAGGACGCGGACGTCGTGGTGATGATGGACGCCGACGGGCAGGACGACCCGGCCGAGCTGCCGCTGTTGCTGGCTCGCCTCGAGGACGGCGCCGACCTGGTCACCGGCGCGCGGACGGTGCGCCACGACCGCTTCATCAAGCGGCACACCTCGAAGCTCTACAACGCGACGACGGCAAGGCTTTCGGGCACACCCGGCCGGGACTTCAACTCCGGCTTCAAGGTGATGCGCGCCGACGTGGCCCGGCACGTGTCCCCGATGCTGTACGGCGAGCTGCACCGCTACCTCACCGTCGTCGCGCACTGGCTCGGGTTCCGGGTGGCCGAGGTCAGTGTCCAGCACCACGAGCGGCTGCACGGCCGGACCAAGTACGGCCTGGCGCGGTTCTGGCGAGGCTTCGTGGACCTGGTCACCGTCCGCTTCCTGATGTCCTACGAGAGCCGGCCCTCGCACCTGTTCAGCGGGATCGGCCTGGTCAGCCTGGCATTGGGTGGCTTGGCGCTCGCGTACCTCCTCGTCGAGAGGGTGTCCGGCGCCGCCGTCGGAGGCCGGCCGCTCCTCATTGCCGGCGTGGTGCTGGCCCTCGGCGGCCTGCAGTTGGTGCTGTTCGGGCTGCTGGCCGAGTTGCACGTCTACTCCCGCCAGCGCGAACGCGCGTGAGAGCTCCCCGCCCGGGCACCGCGGACCGCTGGGGTCCGCCGCCGCGGCTGCTCGTCGTCACGGGCGCCGTGGTCCTCGCCGTGGCCACCGTCCTGGCGATCCTCGGTGCCACGCGCGCCGGCATCACCACCGACGAACCGATCCACGTGATGCGGCTGCGCAACTACTTCGACACCGGGTGGTACGCGCTCGACTGGGACTACGGCGGCGCGGGCCCCGGCGGGGACGGCACCAACACCTACGTCTACGCACCGGTCACCATGCTGCTCCTGCACGGCTGGTGCTGGCTCTGGGGCGTCGAGGGCTGGCACACCGTGTCGACCTCCGAGCACGCCTACCACGTACGACACCTCGGCGTGGTCGTGATCGGACTGCTCGGCGTCGCTGCCGTGGCCGCCACCGGCCGTGTTGTCCTGAGGTACTGGCGCTGGGGCCTCGTCGCCGCGGCGGCGCTGTCCGCCGTACCGATGTGGACCGGGCACGCGATGTTCAACGTCAAGGACACACCGGTGGCGACCGGCCACACGCTGGCCACCCTCGGGTTGCTGCTCTGCATCCGGACCACCACCCCGCGGCTCGCCGTAGGGCTGGCGCGAGCCGGTTGCCTGACCGCAGGACTCGTGCTGACCCTGGGCACCCGGCCGGGGATGTGGTCCGGGCTGCTGATCCTGCTGCTCGTCGCCGTGGTCGGCGTGCTCTACCTGCCCGCGACGCGACGCCTCCGGGCGACCACGCTGGCTGAGATCGTCGCTTCCTGTCTGGTGGCCGCCGGCGTCCTGGTGGCGACGTACCTGAACCTCTTCGGGTCCCCGCTGCGCGCGCTGCCCCGGACCAGCGAGGCCTCTTCGAGCTTCCTCGGTGGGGAGAAGACCGACCGCTGGTACGTGCCCCGCCACCTCATCGAGGAGCTGCCGCTGCTGCTGCTCCTGTTCGCGATCACCGGTGTGGTGGCCGTCGCCGTGCTCCTGCTCCGGGACCGCCGGGACGAACGGGTGCTCTCCACCCGGCTCTCGCTGGTCGGCGTCCAAGCGCTCGCGCTGCCGGTGGCGGCGATCGTGCTCGGCTCGGACCTCTACCACGGGCTGCGGCAGCTGCTCTTCGCCATCCCCGCGCTGGCCGTGCTCGCGACGTACGGCATCGCCTGGTGGTTGCAGCGACCGCGGCCCGAAGCCTGGCTGGTCGCCTCCGCCGCGTCGGTGGCGTTGGTGCTGCCCACGATCGACCAGGTGACGCTGCAGCCGTACCAGACGACCTACGTCAACCTCGCCACCGATCTGCTCGTGGGGCGCGACAAGCCCGCCGACAGTCGGCCCGGGGGGGACTACTGGCGGGTCAGCATCCCGGAGTTGGTGCGCGACGCCCCCCTCGACCTCCAGCTCGTCTGCAAGGCGACGACGGCAGAGCCTGCCGACGTCGCCTACCCGTTCACCAACGGCGGCGAGGCGTTCTCCACCAGTCGGTCCACCGACTGCCGCGAGGAGGCCAACGGTCCGCTGGCACCCGCCGCGCTGCCAACGGTCCGGCAGCTGCCGGTGACGCAGTACGACGCGGTGTTCATCGGTCCACTGCCCACCAACTGCACGCCGGTCGACGACGTGACCCGCTGGCGGCACGGCTTCGAGGTGGTGCTCTCCACGCTGGGTCGCTGCACGGTCACCCCGTCGCCCCTCACCGAGACCGGCGTCCGCGCCGACGACCCGGTCATCGGGACCACCCAGCCCGGCGATCTGTGGCTGTACGCCACCGACGGTTGGCTCCAGTGGCCCGGGCGCCCCGAGCTGACCGCACCCGTGCCGATTGCCGGTCTCGCGTTCCGCCCCGACGCCTCGTGCGGCGGCGCGGGCTGCACGCTGGTGATCGCCAGCTCGAGTCCAGCAGATGTCGTGGCGAGCGTCGACGGCACCGACGTACCGGTGTCGCGGGCCGCCGACGGCTCGCTGGAGCTGCCGATCTCCGCCGAGCAGGCCGGGCAGGACGTGTGGGTCAGCCTGAGCCGGCGCTCGACCGGGCCCCTTGACGTACGGCTCTTCGGACTCTCCCTCGTCCTCCCCACCGGATCGAAGGGAACGGCATGAAGACCTGGTACGTCGCCGCGATCCGCGGCCTGCGCCGGGCGCTGGCGGCGCTCGGCCTGCTGCGCCTGCTCGATCGGTGGGCCGCACGATCCCGGGCCGGGCTGTGGGTCCGGTCGCTGCTCTCGATCTACGACCTGTCCGAGCTGCTGCGCTACGACGTGCCGTGGTGGACCTTCGAGGCGTCCGACCGGGTCGCTGCCTTCTTGGCGAACCGCCCCGGGGCCCGGGTCTTCGAGTGGGGGTCCGGTGCGTCGACCGTCTGGCTCTCGCGGCGTTCGGGATCAGTGACCTCGGTCGAGCACGACGCGGCCTGGGCCCGGGTCGTCGAGCCGATCCTGCCGGCGAACGCGCTTGTGCGGGTCGTCGAGCCGCTCCGTGACCCGGATGGCTCGGGCCGGGCACGCTCGGAGAGGGCGGGGTTCGAGGGGCTCGACTTCACGCCGTACGTCGCGGCGATGGACGAGGCCGACGGGACCTTCGACCTGGTGGTGGTCGACGGGCGGGCGCGCAACGCCTGCTTCCATCGGGCGATCTCGCGGCTCGCGCCCGGCGGCGTCCTGGTCTTCGACAACGTCGACCGCCAGCGCTACCGCGACGCGCTCGAGTCGTCGCCGGTGCCGATCGAGGTCGAGTGGACCCGTGGGCTGACGCCGACGCTTCCCTATCCCACCCGCACCGCCCTGGTGCGGCTGAGGTGATCCTCTGGTGAGCGACTCGTGACCAGCCGCTGGCTGCCGTACCTCCGTGCCGGGTTCCTCGGCGCGGTGGTGGTGTTCGCCTATCTGGGGTTACGCGGTCGCTTTGGGGAGGTCGCCGATGCTCTCCGCGAGACCCCGCCCGGCGGCCTGGTGCTGGCGCTGGCCCTCGTGCTGCTCGGCCTCAGCTGCACGGGCGTCCTGTGGCTGCGGATCATGGCCGCGCTGGGCGGCCGGCTACCGCTGCTCGACGGGTCGGCGACGTTCTTCGTGGGCCAACTGGGCAAGTACATCCCCGGCTCGGTGTGGTCGCTCGGGGCACAGGCCCAACTCGCCGGCCGGTACGCCGTACCGCCGCGCGCGACCGTCACGGCCGGGCTGGTGTTCCTCGGCTACCACCTGGTGACCGGCGTGGCTGTGGGTGCGGTGGCCTGCGTCTGCGGTTGGGTCGATGCGCCGTGGCCGGGCTGGGTGTCGGTCCTCGCGCTGGTGCTCTCGGTGCTGGCGCTGCTCCCGCCAGTGGTCCGCAGGCTGGCGCGACGACTGGGCGGCCGTGAACTCCAGCTCGGCTGGGTGGATACGGCGGTGGTCGTCGCCTTGATGCTCGCGACCTGGTCGGCGTACGCCGCGGCGCTGGTGCTGCTCTCACCCGATCGATCGTGGTCCGACGTACTCGCCCTAGGTGCGGCCTTCGCCATCGCCTACGCCGTGGGCGTGGTCGTGATCGCCGCGCCGGCCGGCGTCGGTGCCCGCGAGGCGCTCTTCGTGGCCCTGCTCACCCCGGTCCTCGGCGTCGCCGAGGCGACGGCGCTCGCCCTGCTGGCCCGGGTGGTGCACACGGTGGCCGACGGGCTGCTCGCCGCCAGCTGGTGGGCAGTGGCCCGACGCCCGGGAGCCGCCGCTCTCGACCCGGCGCGGCTCAGCGCGGATGCGACTTGCGCGGATCTCCCGACCGCCTCGCCGCCCGCTGGGCCGCGGTGACCTTCCATTTCTTGGCGGCGCGCCACCGCCAGATCGCGGTGACGATCAGCGCACCGCCGAGCGACCCGATGATGCCGCTGGGTCGCAGCTCCAGACCGTCACCTGCCAGCAGGCTGATCAACAGGCCACCGATGAACGACCCGCTGAGCCCGGCGATGATCGCCTGCGTCCAGTCGATGCGGTGGTGCTTGCGGCCGAGAATGAGCTGCGCGCCGGCGCCCATGAGCATGCCGAACGTGATGATGGCCAAGACGAGCACGGCCGGAGCATAGCGGCGGTCGGGGCGACCTCGTAGCCCACCAGGTTGGACGTCTAGCGCCCGCAGTGTCGAACGACCTCTGTCCGACACCGGTCATGACCACCTCGACCGTTGGCCGTGTCGCGGCCCGGTCCACCCAAGAGCCGATCGTTGCCGACCGTGCCGGAGAGGGTGTCGTTCCCATCTCCTCCCTTGAGCGTGTAGCCACCACCCTCGCCAGCGCAGCGCGTCCCGGGGTCCAGTCCGTCGTCGTAGGGCCCCTTGGCGAGTACGTCGGGACCCTTGCCGCCTTTCACGACCGCGTCGCATCCCCTGACGCGCAGCCGGTTTGCGCCGCTGTCACCTCGGAGCGAGACGCGTTTGCCGAGCGCATAGACGTTGCTGGTTCCGCTCACTGTCGCGGTCACAGCGCCATCGATCGAAAGCGTTCCGTTCGCCAGGTCGACGTCGGTGTTCTCGAAACCCACAGCGATCAGCTCAGTCGCACCCGGCCCGAACCGCACCGAGCCTGTCGAGACGGCGGTCGGATTCACATCCGCCACCACGACGGCGGTGTCGTTGCCTCCCGAGGTGAGGTCGACGTCGAACGCGGTTGGGCTGCTGCGCCATATGTACACGGTCTCGGTTGCCGGCGTACCCACGTAGGACGCGTACGAGGTCGCGGAGAGGTAGACCGTGCCTCCGGTGCCTGCGGGTGCCTGCGACAACACCGAGATGCGCTCCCCGAAGACGAACACCTGCGAGCCGGTGTGACAGACGAGGTCAGTACCTCCGTTTCCGCGCACCGTGGCGGCACCGATGGCGAGGATGACGTCATCGCCCGACGTGCCAGTCAGATCGCCGCTGCCCTCGATCGTGGCGGCCCGACCCTGACATGTCCCAGCGGCGTGTGCCGGCATCGATGATCCGAGGAGCAATAGCCAACTCGCAATGAACGTGGCGACGGCCAGGAGGCGGATTGGGATCTTGGGATGCATCGGCTCGCTCGCCATCCACGTGAAGGGGCAACATGTCCTACTCGACGTCGAGAATGACTCGTTAGTTCGCCTCGCACCCCGCGAGGGTCCAGTACGTCGGGCGGAAATCAACGACTGTCGTCATGTCCCAACTCAGATTGCGACGATCTCTACGTCCGCACCGGCGGCGCGGGCGAGGTGCTCGATGTCGTCTGGGTCGGAGGTGAAGATACGGTCCGCAGTGTCGGCGATCAGCACAACCGCTGCGTCGATGACGTCGCTCGTGCGGCTCGTCGCCAACAGAGACCCTGCCCGTCGTCCGAGTGCGTCGTCGAGCGGGATCGTGGCCACGTGTCGCAATGCGTGCGCCAGCGGCGCCTGCCGCCCGGACCCGCCGCGCCACACCTGACCAACCACGCCGCCGTGCGTGCACGCGGTTCGCCCGGCGAGCCGTTCACCCTTGAGGTGGGCGAGCAGTCGTCGGTCGCCCGCCTCCAGCGCCAGCAGACCGCCGGCGTCGAGCACGACCGTCACGCGACACCGGAGCTGCGTACGACGCGGGCCCGGGATCGGTAGTACCGGTCCGCCTCGGCCATCTCTGCCTCGGTGATCTCGCCGTGCTCGGCCTCGTACTCCGCAAGAAACTCGTCGAAGGCCTGCAGCCTCTGGTCGTGCTCCGCCTGACGCCGTAGCGCGTCATTGACCCAAGCGCTAAGTGAGTCGGCCCGACCCGCCTCCACGGCGGCTCGACCCACAGCCAACAGGTCGGCCTCGACGGTTGCCGAGAGACGCTCGCGAGTGCTCATACGATAAGTGTATGACAATGCCACGATCGTGGCACAGCGGGCTGCCCTAGGTCAGGCGTCATCCCAGAAGATGTAGCCGTTCATGATCTCCCGGCCCCAGAGCTGGTCCCGCTCGACCTTGGTCAGCTGAGCCTCGTCGCAAACCTCGTCCCACTCCGCGTTGGTCGTGTCGAGAACATGGTCGATGATTTGCTGCGCCGCCTTGGGGGACAACAGGAACTCTGACGCCGCGGCTCGAGCGACGCGTAATTGGCTCGCCCTCTGGCCTTCCGCGGTGAGCCCGATGGCGTGTGAGGCCGTCATCGTGTTGCGAGGCGAGGGCGTGATGTCGTACGCCGGCGTCAGTCGCAGGGAGCGACCGTCCCAGAAGGCGGCGTGGTTGCGCAGATGGTCGTCGGTGTTGCCGACGACCACGTTGAGCACAAGTCTGGTGAACAGTTCGTGCAGCTGCGCCTGGGCATCGACCCAGCCGGGGTGTCGGATGGCGCGTGCGAGGTCGGCATAGGAGGAGTAGTACGACTGCCCATCGCGCAAGCCGAGCACCGTCAACCCCGAGACGACCATGAGTCGGGTGCTCTTGGAGGTGCGGTCGAAGCGATGTACCAACAGCACGTCCTTCCCAGCCGAGCGAACGACTTTCACGTCCGGCACGTCGATGCCGACGCGCCGAGCCAGGAGCATGCCGACGGCTTCGGCCTTGACGACCGGCCGGGTGTCGGTGGTGGAGGAGAACTTCGCGATGAACTCTCGCCCGCTCTCCTCGAGCAGCGCCTTCGGGCGCGCGCCGCCGATGCTGGTGCCGTGACCAGCGGCGGCAGCGAGGTCGTCGGGGATCGGTTCGCCTCGTTCGATGAGCTCAGCGGCGTGGACGAGTTGGTCGAGGCTGGCCGGCTCCCCACGTGGCACGTACTCCGTGGCCGAGGTCTGGAAGTCCAGCGCACCGCTCCTGTTGCTGCCCGAGTGCAGCAGGTAGGTGAGCTCGGTCAGGTCGATGTTCGGGTCGTTGGCCAGCTCGAGATTGATCACGCGACGACCCCAGGCGTCCGGAGCCGCATCGCGCAGGCAGCTAGCGACGGGCAGCGGTGAACGCTCGTCCACGGAGGGGTAGCCGCGCCAGGCCGGGAACTCGCCTCCGGTCACCCGCCCCGGCCGGGTCGGATCCATGGTTCCGGCGACGAGTGGCAGCTCGGGCGCAAACAACGAGATGGATTCGGGGTTGTCTCGATAGCTGCGCGCGTACGCGAAGGCGAGGACCGGCTCCCCGTCGAGTACACCCGGAGTGCGCGCAAGGACTCCCGCAACAACCGGCGCTGTCTTGCCGGGAAGCCACACCCACACATACAGCTCGTCTGGCGTGGCGAAGCCCTGGTCAGAAGTTATCGTCAAGCTCCACCAACTTCGTGCGGACCCGCTCTGGAAGCAGCGCAAGGCGCGCCCGTTCCTGGCTTGCGAGGCGCCCCATCTCCGAGGGAGCGGTTCCGAACAGCGGGACGCCGCAGATCACGGCTGCCTCGAAGACGGTGCCGATCTGGGTTGTGGGGTGCCCGTTCTCGAGTCTGCTCACGACTGGGGCGCTGACGCCGATCCGCTGGGCAAGTTCTGCGGCAGTCCAGCCCAGGCCCCGCCGCGCGACCGCCACTTGGGCACCGAGAACCTTCACCGCGTCCAGGGTCGCTGGCAGGTAGGTCCGAGATTCCTTCGCCATTGCTCTATCCTGTCATAACATAAAACATCAATAACTCCCATTATTGCATGTTTATGTTATCCATACGGCCCGACTCGGACGCCACGCAACTCACCAGCGAGCGGATGGGATTCGTCGCGGGCTGCCTCCAGCCCCTCTAGCCATCTCCGGATGGCTCGCTTCACCGCATCGATACGCCTCAAGGGTGCCGGCCGCGATCCCCGTCGGATCGCACTTACAGAAAGCTGACGCCATGACGCTCGAGCCGATCGCTCCTGGCCTGCACGAATCGCTGGTGACCATCGATCTGCAGGCACGTCTGGCCACGATGACGGGGCTCGACGTCGCAACCGGGGAGATCGACGAGGTTGATCTCCCCCACGTCCTTGCCCGTCACGTCTATGCCACCGCACACCGTGCGTTCGCCGGAAGCAGCGCTGAGGATGCCGTGACTCTCGCCAACCAACTGATCGACGCGATGCAACAGTTCGGCACTGAGGTCTCTGCACCTGCGTCCCAACTCCTGCGGATCGCGCCGACGCCTGGTCCAGGCGTCGTCACCTATCCGGATGTCCGCCCCCGCACGCCGCTGGCCGAGGCCGCGCTCATGACGAACGCGAGATCTGAGCCGAGTCTCGGGCCGGAGTTGCGCACCGAGATCGATACCGCAGACCGCGTCGACCTCCTGTGCGCCTTCGTCCGCTGGGCGGGACTCCGTCTGCTCGACCCCGAGTTGCGCAGGCTGCACAAGCGAGGCGGCCGGCTGCGAGTGATCACCACGACGTACACAGGCTCCACGGAGCGTAGAGCCCTGGACCACTTAGTGCGTGAGTACGACGCCGAGGTCCGTGTGCAGTACGACGCACAACGGACCCGGCTTCATGCCAAAGCGTGGATGTTCCACCGCAACACCCGCTTCGACACCGCGTACGTCGGCTCCTCGAACCTCACCCACACTGCGATGCTCGAGGGCGTTGAATGGAACGTCCGGCTCTCCCGGATTGCAACGCCAGCGCTGTTGGAGAAGTTCAACGCAACCTTCGATACCTATTGGAACGACGCGGCGTTCGAGACCTACCAGCCCGGTCGGGACGCAGACCGGCTCGACCTGGCGCTGGCCGAAGCGGGCGGACGCTCCCGGAGCGATCGCGTCACCCTTTCCCTGTCCGGGCTCGCCGTCACTCCGTATCCCTACCAGCAGGAGATGTTGGACGAGATCGACGCGGAGCGGAGCGTCCATGATCGGCATCGGAATCTCGTGGTGGCAGCGACTGGAACCGGCAAAACGGTCGTCGCCGCTCTCGATTATCGGCGGCTGGCTTCGAACCCCGCCCGACGACCGTCGCTCCTCTTCGTCGCACACCGCAAGGAGATCCTCACGCAGTCGTTGCGGACCTATCGCGAGGTGTTGGCCGATGCGAACTTCGGCGAGCTCTACGTGGAAGGAGCGTTTCCGAAGGATTGGAGCCACGTCTTCGCAAGCGTTCAGTCATTAAGCTCCTACGGGGTCAAGAACCTTCCGGATGGTGCCTTTGACATCGTCGTGATCGACGAGTTCCACCACGCGGCAGCCAAGACGTATCGGAGGCTGCTCGACCACCTCGCCCCGATGGAGCTGCTTGGCCTCACGGCGACTCCCGAGCGAGCTGACGGCATCAACGTGCGCGACGCATTCTTCGACGGCCGGGTCGCCACCGAGCTCCGGCTCTGGGACGCACTCGGTGCCGAGCTGCTTTGCCCGTTCCACTACTTCGGCGTCGCGGACAACACGGACCTCAGCCAGCTCAGCTGGAAGCGCGGCACGTACGACGACGGCGAGCTGTCCAACCTCTATACCGGCAACGACGCTCGCACGCGGATCATCCTCAAGCAATTGCACGACAAGGTTCTCGACAGCGGATCGATACGCGCGCTCGGCTTCTGCGTGACGATCGACCACGCGAGGTACATGGCAGCGGCGTTCAACGAGGCCGGCATCTCCGCCCGCGCTGTCACCGGCAACGACACGCCTAACGAACGCGCCTCAGCCCTCGTGGCTCTCCGCGAGGGCGGCGTGAACGTGCTCTTCACCGTCGACCTGTTCAACGAGGGCCTCGACGTTCCCAACGTCGACACGATCCTTTTCCTGCGGCCTACTGAAAGCGCCACCGTCTTCCTGCAGCAGCTCGGCCGCGGCCTTCGGCGGACGACGGAGAAGGCGGTGCTTACTGTGCTCGACTTCGTGGGGCACCAGCACAAGCGATTCCGGTGGGACCTCAAGCTCACCGCCCTCACCGGTCTGTCGCGCAGCAGGCTCGCCACCGCGGTCGACGACGAGTTCCCCTTCCTGCCCAGCGGCTGCCAGATCGTGATGGACAAGGAGACGCAAGCTGCCGTCCTGGCGAACCTCAAGACGCAGATCGGTAGCCGATGGAGGGACCTGGTCTCCGAGCTGGGCGGCATCGGCAATGTCGACCTGCGCGAGTATCTCGACGAATCAGGTGCCGCCCTCCCCGATCTCTTAAGGTCCGGACGCTCCTGGACCAGGCTCCGGCGGGATGCCGGTTTCGAGACCCGGCCGCTGGGTTCCCGTGAGGGCGAGCTCGTGAAGCGCGGCCGGTCACTGATCCACGTCGACGACCACCTACGGGCGTGGACCTATCAGTCGGTCCTCAATTCGGATACCGAACCAACGCGCTGGACACCGGCCGAACGCCGCCTTGCCGCGATGCTCTTCTTCTCGCTGTGGCCCAACGGCGGCGGGTTTGCCAGCATCGAGGAGGGGATCCACTCTCTTAGGTCAAACGAGGTCGCGGCACATGAACTGTCGACCCTGGTAGACATCGGCTTCGAGAATGCGAGACGCACGACCCTCGAGCTTTCCGGCAACCTGGCAGGTATCCCGCTGCAGGTGCACGGCCGTTACCGACGAGAGGAAGTGCTCGCGGCGCTCGGCGACGCGAGCCTGGCGAAGCCCCCGATCAACTTCCGCGAAGGTGTCCTCTGGGTGCCCGATATCAATACTGATGCTTTCTTCATCCAGTTGAAGAAGTCCGAGGCCGCCTTCTCCCCGACCACCATGTACCGGGACTACCCGATCAGCCCGACGCTCTTCCACTGGGAGTCTCAGAGCCGCACCACCTTCTCCTCACCCACTGGGCAGCGGTACCTCAACGGCACCAGCAACGTCTTGCTGTTCGTTCGCGAGACAGCCGTCGACGAGTACGGCACAGGGGCCCCGTACCTGTTCCTCGGACCTGCCTCCTGCGTCACGCACGAGGGCGAACGACCGATCGCCATCACCTGGGAGTTGGACACCCCCATGCCGATCGACTTCTTCACCGCTGCAAAAGTCGTCGCGAGCTAACGACGGCCACGAGAACCATCGACCGACCACCGACACCGGGGAGCCGGTCGACACAGAGGTCGCCGCGCAGGCGCTGATGCGACTCAAGGAGTGGCGGGGCGAACACCGACCTGCGGTTTCACATGGTGGAGCCTAGGGGACTCGAACCCCTAACCCCCTGCTTGGCCGCCGACTCTCGTGATCGCCAGGTCGACGGCCGTGTTTCGGTCGATGCGTCCTACCGGTGTCAACGCCGGCCCTGCTGTCCCATGCTCGGGTGGCGTGGTCGGGGGAGTGAAGCCGAGACCAGTCAGCTCGTCGAGCCACCGCTGTTCTAGCTGCTGCCCGTCCTCGGGCACCACCTTGTCGGGCCTGGTGTCTGCCCAGGCGCGCCGATCTCAGCTGCGCCGCAGCCTGGGGGTGGGCTCCTGACCAGGGTGTTGGCTGCGCCACTGCGCCTCGTACCGGTCGGTGTTCCGCGCGATCTGGGCGGTCCGGGCGCTGAACGCGCCGATGTACGGCGCCAGCTCGACGACCTCGCCTGTCTCCGGGTCCAGCGTGTAGCCGTGTGAGGCCAAGACGCGCCGGAACTCGGGATCACACATCACCGCGGCGTGACCGATCCCATTGATCGCCTCGACGCTGTCGACCACTCCGACCGAGTGCAGCCCGCGCCACTTTCCGGCCGCGAACACCCGCGCGTTGACCTGCAGGTGCAGATGACGGTGTGGGTCCCCAGCCCGAGAAGTGTAGTGACGCACCACCGTCGCCTCGAGCCGCTCGACCGGCACCTGCACCTGCCTCCCGCGTGGCCCGACCCGGGCGGTCGCGTGCTGGGCGAGCCAGTCGATGATCTCGACCGCTGCCCGCTCCTGTGCGGCGTCGTAGGCCGCTCCGACCTCCGGGTGCAGCGACGCGACCAACGACCACGTCTTCGGGCCGTTTACCACCACCTCGACGAACCGCAGCCCGCGTGCGTCGTGACGCAGCCGGCCCTTCGCCAGTCCGGTTGCGACGTTGTAGCCCGCCACCCACCGCTCGTAGGTCGGCCCGTCCAGCGCTTCCTCGCGGCTCACACCGACAGGTGATGCGACGTACCGAGTCGCCAGCCCGGTTCCCTCGGCGAGGTAGTAGTCATCAAGTCGCGAACGGTCGGCTCTACGTACGCGCGTGCCGCCGCGGCGGAGCCGCGGTAGAACTTGATCCCACCATGCACGCCTCGCTACCGCCCGTCACCACTGGTCAACCAGTCCAGAAATGACGGTCGGCCCGCCCAAGGTGGGCGGGCCGATCTACGGACTCTCGTAGCATGTGTGCCGCTCGATGTTAAGGCAGCAGCGGTAGGCCGAGCGGGGTGCTTGCGGACTCGTCAGGCGCCATCATCGGCCGCAGTACGTCCGAGCATTGTTGGATGAATCCTCGAGGGAGCCGGGAAGGGCACCTACATCTACGAGGTAGCAAACACGGGCGACGTACATGCCCCAACGTCGCCGACTTCCTCAGCGGCGACCTGTTGCGCCACGAGAGGTCATGCGAAGGGGTGGCGAGACTGGCTAAGAGGCGTCTCGAAGAGACTGATGGTCGTTCCCAGCTACGGGGCGTCACGACCGACCGAGACAGTGCCCGTGACTCAGGCTACGCTGCGACGACTGGCTCGGCGCGGGCCGCACGGCCCAAAGATTGTCCTGTCGAGAGCACCGTCACCCATGCCGGAGGACTCGATGTCATCCACGCCCGCCGCTCCTCCGACAGCCTCGGCCGCGAGGGCGGTGGACGCCCGCAAGACCTACGGTGAAGGCGAGGCTGCGGTGCACGCGCTTGCCGGCGTCACGGTGTCGTTCCCCGAGCGCGAGTTCACCGCGATCATGGGCCCTTCCGGCTCCGGGAAGAGCACTCTCATGCAATGCGTCGCCGGACTCGACCGGCTGACGTCCGGGTCGGCGTACATCGGTGACACCGACATCTCGCAGCTGAACAAGACCCAGCTCACCTTGCTGCGTCGCGACCGGCTCGGCTTCATCTTCCAGCAGTACAACCTCATCCCGTCGCTCACCGCGCGGGAGAACATCCTGCTCCCGATGACGTTGGCCGGCAGCAAGCCGGACGCGGACTGGTTCGACACGATCGTGCGCACGGTCGGCATGGGAGATCGGCTCGGGAACCTACCCAGCGAGCTGTCGGGTGGGCAGCAGCAGCGGGTTGCGGTGGCGCGCGCGCTCGTCCCGAGGCCCGACATCGTGTTCGCCGACGAGCCGACGGGTGCGCTCGACTCCCGCACCGGGATCGAGATCCTCTCCTTCATGCGCCGCGCGGTGGACGAGACCGGGCAGACGATCGTCATGGTGACCCACGATCCGCATGCGGCGTCGTACGCCAACACGGTCCTGTTCCTCGAAGACGGGCAAATCGTGGACTCGATGGAGGCGCCGACTGCGGATCGCGTCTTGGACCGAATGAAGCGGTTCGAGGGCTGAGGATCGGTCGCCGTGTTCTCGTTGGTGCTCAGCAGCGTCCGCCACAACGCTGGCCGCTACCTGGCCACCCTCGTCGCCATCATCACCGGCGTCGGCTTCTACACCGCGGTCGGGTTCATCTCGGACCGAGTGATCGAGTCTCTAGAGGGCAATGTCGACGCCCAGTACGGCAACGTTGACGTCGCCGTCATCCCGACCGACCCCACATCTGTCGAGGGCGCGGCCAGCGACCCCACCGAGCTCCGGATTTCGCAAGGAGTTGCCGATCAGCTACTCGCGCTGCCCGGCGTGGAGGGTGGCGCCGGCATCCTCACCGGATCGGTCGCCTTCCTGGGCGACGACGGTAAGGCCTTCGCTACCGGCGCCACGGGCAGGCTCTGGATCGAGGATCGGGAGCTCAATCCGCTCCAGGTCGACTCCGGTGAGGCCCCGACCCGGGCCGGCGAGATCGCCGTGGACCGCGGGCTAGCCGAAGACGAGGACCTCTCCGTCGGCGACGACGTCACCCTACTCACCCTGGCCGGACAGGAGTCGGCGACCATCGTCGGCCTGACCGCGTTCGGTGACTCGGACGCGCTCGACGACGGCGGCACCGTGTCCATCACGGAAGCCGACGCGTTCGACTGGCTCAACTCCGGGCAAAGGGAGTACGAGACCTATTACCTGCGAGGCTCCGGGGACCAAAAGACGTTGGTCGCCGAGGCCGCCGACGTGGTGCCGGCAGGCTTCCAGGCCCAGAGCGGTGATGATTTCCGGGACGACCAACGGGAGACGGCCGGGTCCTTCGGCAACACGCTCAAGAAGGGCCTGCAGGCGTTCGCCATCCTCGCGCTGTTGGTTGGCGGCTTCGTCATCTACAACACCTTCAGCGTCATCGTCGCCCAGCGGCTGCGCGAACTGGCCGTCCTGGCCGCCATCGGAGCCACGCCCCGGCAGCTGAAGCGGTCGCTCCGGATGGAGGGCCTGGCCATCGGCGTCATCGGCTCGGTGCTCGGTGTCGTCGCCGGGTTCGTCCTGACGCTGCTCCTGGACCTGGTGCTGCGGGTCACCGGCAACTCCCTGCCTGGAAGCGGCACGACGATCGGTGCGGCCAACGTGATCGGCGGGGTCCTCCTCGGCACGGTGATCACCGTCCTGTCCGTCATGATCCCGGCGCGTCGAGCCGCGCGCACCGAGCCCATCGAGGCGATGCGGGACGCCGCCGTGGAGTCGAACCGGCTCGGCCGTGCACGAGGCATCGTCTGCGCGCTCCTGGTCGTCGTCGGGCTGGGTGCGACGTTGGTCGCCACGGGTGTGGCGACGATCGGGCTGGGCCTGCTTGCCTTCATGGTGGGGGTGTTCGTCGGCGCGCCGTACATCGCCAAGGGCGGCGCGCGGCTCTCGCGGCCTGTGCTGGAGCGCCTCGGCATGGAGGGCCGGCTCGCCGTCGACAACTCGGTTCGCAACCCCAAACGCACCGCGACGACCGCCAACGCCCTGCTCATCGGAGTGTTCCTGGTGACACTGGTCGCGGTGGCCGGGAACAGCATGAAGGACTTCGCGGTCGGGGAGATCAACAAGCTCCAGTCCGCCGACTACCTGGTGGTCAGCACCGGAGGGACCATCGACCCCGAGTTCGTGTCCAAGCTCGAGGGGGTGCCTGACGTGATCAAGGTGGCGCCGTTCCGACGAGAGCCCGTCACCGTCGACGGCGAAGCGACTGTCGTGTCCAGCGGCGACCTCGACGCGCTCACCCAGGTCGCGAACGTGAGGGCGTCGGCGGGCAGCCTGGACGACCTGGGGCCAGAGAAGATCGCCGTGCTCGACACCAACGCAGAAGCTCAAGGCAGCGCGGTCGAGCTCAGCACCGGCACCGTCGACGACCAGAACGTCGATGTCGGCTCGACCGTCACCGTCGAGGACAACCAGGGTCACCGCTCCGAGTTCACCGTCGTCGCGCTTATCGAGCCCAGCCTCGACTCGGTCCAGGTCGGTGCCCTGCTCGACCCGGAGACCTTCGACTCTCTCTTCGGCCAGGTCGCCCCGACGGTGGCATTCGTCGACGTCGAGTCCGGCGCCCAGTCGGAGACGAAGGATTCCATCAACGCCCTCGCCGACCTCCGACCCGACATCAACGTGCAGGAGGGCAACGCCGTCGGAAAGCTCATCGGCACCGTCTTCGACTTCCTGATCAAGGCCGTCACCGGGTTGCTGCTGATGAGCGTCGTGATCGCGCTGATCGGCATCATCAACACCATGTCGCTCTCGATCCTCGAACGTCGGCGCGAGCTGGGGCTGCTCCGGATCATCGGCATGACCGACACGCGGGTACGTCGGATGGTGACGCTGGAGTCGGTCCTGATCGCCTTCCTCGGGACCCTGAGCGGCCTACTCTCGGGACTCGTCGTCGCGCTGGCCCTGGTGCTCTCGATCAACCGCCTCAGCGAGGCCACCATCACCCCGAGCATCCCCTACCTGGAACTGCTCGGCGTCCTGGTACTCGGGGTTGTCCTCGGAGTCCTCGCTGCCCTCGTGCCTGCGAGGCGGTCAACCAGGCTCCCGGTGCTGGACGCGATCGCCGCCAACTAAGCCACCCACCTCTGCTCCCGCACACCGCAACGCAGACCGACCCGAGGTCCCGCGTCGAGCGGTGGCGACCTCACGCAAGGAGGTCCACCACGTGGCGTGCGATCGCCGCGCAGATCGTCGAGCGCGTCCACGTCGAGTCCTCGCCGCTCAGCAGGTGCACCACGATGACGAGCGGAGGGCGGTTCCATGGGCGGCGTCGTGGCGCCGGTGAGGGTCGGTCAAGATGGCCCCGTTGGGCCCTACAGGTCCGGCCCCTGTGGGTGAGACGCTCACGTTGTCCACGGGAGGGCTAGGGCCACCAGCATCCCTGCCGGCGACGCCGAGCCTTGTGATGGAGGTCGAACACTATGGAAACCACACCACCAAGGCCCCCGCGGGTGTCGAAGAACCTCAAGCGTGGATTCGAGGGTGTCTTGACAGTGATCTGGCTCGGAGGAACCGCCTTCCTGGTCGAGGAGATGGACTCCGGGTGGCGGTGGCTGGCAGTCGTCGCCCTTCTCGCTGTGGTCGTGGCGATCGAGGTCGTGTTCATCCGGTGGAACGAAGGCCACTGGCCGGGGGTGACGACCAGCGAAGCGACCGCCTCATAACTAGTGTCCTCGTGTCCCGCGTGTCGAAGTGAACCGTCGATCCAAACTTGAGCAAGGGGAGGCATCTGCTACGGCATCCGCTTTGTGAAGCAGGAAGCGACGAAGTCCAACAGGGAGAGCGCCCGTCTGCGAAGTCTCCGTAGCGTACTGGCGCGACGGACATCAGCCCCGCTCAGGGGCACAGCAGCGCACTGTGGGTCTGGGCCACCTTCAGCTGTCGCGTTGCCTCTGCTTCCTCGCTGCGTGCGGTCGTCAGCGCCACCTTCGCCCTGCCCGCTTTGCGTTTGGATGCGGCCGCCTTCTTCTTCGCGCGGTGGAGCGCTTTCGTGGCCTTGACCAGTCCGGCGGCGTGCGTCTGGGTGGCCGAGTCGTGGTACGCCCTGGTCGCTGCCGCGACGTTCTTCTTGGCACGCTTGACGGCCCTCTTGGCCTTCTTCAGCACCTTCTTGGCCCGAGTCATCGTGTGGTCGGCGCGTTGCACGTTTGCAGCCGCGCTCGCCTGCGCCGCCTGGGCAGCCGCGAACGTGGACGTGGCATCTGCACAGGTTCCGCCGACGGTGAAGTCGAGCCGGGTTGCCACATAGGGATCCGGGCCCTCACCCTGGCCGCGGAGGTAGCCGCACAGACGGTATCGACCGGTGGGGCGGTTGGAGGTGACCTTGCTGACCAGGTAGGCCTCGTGGTCGGGTCCGTTCCCGGCGACGAACGCAGCCCCCCAGAACTCCCAGCGGGGATCGTAGGCATACGTCCCAGACTCGGCACGTGCCTGCTCCAGATCGGAAGTCGAATAGCACGCTACATCCGCGGGAGCCATCGTGATCGCAAGGAAGATGTTCGCCGACTGGCTCGCGGTCGCGATCCCACTGGCGCGGACCTGGAACGCCTGGCGCTCGGCGGGCACGGTCGGCTCGATCTCGAGATTGATCGTGTTGTCGCCTGGGGCAGCCTGGGAACTGCTCGGTGACCCGACGAACGTCACCACCGCGACGCCTACGGCCACCACGGCGGCCGCCCCTCGGCGCCAGAACCGTTCGAACTGATGCATCCATGTCTCCTCAGCGTTTCGCGTCGCTCGCATTTCGAGCCCTGTTCTTGTCGTGTCCAACCCAGCCGAGCTGGCCCGGTGACCTTCACGTCCACGCCGGTTGGCAGTCACGGCGAGAGGCTGGGGGTCAGGGCCAGCGTCCAGGCGATGCCCTTCGCCGAGACAGCGTCGGTCGAGGCCGTGTGCCCACCGGCGGTCCCAGCCGGGACGGGCGCTCCGGAGTCGGCCAGTAGGGCGGTGACCCGTCCGCCTCCCGTCCCCAGCGCCTCCTCTCGGACCTGGACACCGTCCGGTGCCGTCCACTCCGTCGTCGTAGAGGACTTGTCGGTCCAGATCTCGACCACCCACGCCCCCGCGGGCGCGGTCACACTGGGGCTTTGGTGGTCGGTGGTGCGCGCGTCGTCGCGGTGAGCGACGGCGCCGATACCACCGGCGTCGGCCACACCGCCGTACGCGCCGAGAACGAGCGCGTACTTCGAGAGTTCTGGCAGCCGGGTGGTCACGACCTGACCCGCGTCGGAGGACGTGGCACGACGGGTCCACACCACGCTCCCGAGGCCCGGCACCGACGTCTGGTCGAGCCGCGTCCATCCTGGTGGGTCGGCGGGGTCGGCGCCTGCCTGGTAGCTCCCGACGAGCACCAGCAGGTCGCCTTCTCGTACGTCGCTCGGCACCGTGACCCGGGGATTGGTCCGGTTGCCGGTCGAGGATGTGGATCCGACCTCGGAGATCGGGTCGCTGGCCGGGGGAGTGTCCGTGACGGTCACGTTCTGGACGGCGGTGGCGGTCGCGCCGACGTCGTCGGTCACCTCGAGGGTGATCGTGTACGACCCTGCTCCGGCGTACACGTGGCGGGCGGTCGAGCCCGTCCCGTGCGTGCCGTCGCCGAAGCTCCAGACGAAGGACGCCACGGTGCCGTCGGGGTCCATCGAGTCGCTCGCGTCCACCGAGCAGACGAGTCCCTCGCACGCGGCGGTGAACGACGCCGAAGGAGGCGTGTTCGCAGGCGGGTCCTCGTCGGCCGGGCCGACGAAGACGGCGTTCGCCCGCCAGTCGAGGCTGTCCTCCGCCGTGGTCGCACCGCCCGCCGGCCCATCGTCGAACGACAGTGCGGCGAGGTGGCCGTTCGTCCGGCTGACGACGTAGAGAGTTTCGTCGTCCAGGAACAGACCCGCGGTGTCCGACCAGTTCCGGTCCCCGCTCGCGGTGAACCGCTCGCTCCCCACCACCAGGCTGTCGACGTTGAACCATCGCCAGTACAACTCGGTGCTGTCCGAGAGCGTGTAGTAGATGCGGTCGGAGTCATAGAAGATCCCGGTGAGCCGGGAGAGCTCGCCATAGAACGCGGGGAGCAATCCGCGGAAGGTGTTGCCCGACCCGGTGTCGACGTCGCTCCAGGCGGGGTCGTTGTAGGGGTCGACCCGCGCCCCGGGGCCGGCGCCGGCATCCGACAGCGCGCGGCGATGGAGATAGCCGTCGGTCTCGGCCGTGACCAGGGTGCCACCGACGACGAATGCGCCGCGGACCGTGTTCCAGTCCACCCCGAGATCGTCGGCAGGCGTGGGCGTGCCGGCATCGGTGCCGTCGAACTCCACGGTGGCGAGGGCGTTCGCCGCCTGGGCAGGAGGCGGAAGGTCCCGTCGGACCACCTCGATGGCGTTCACAAGTGGGTTCTCGGCCACGTGGGAGAAGTCGATGTCCACACTGCCGTCGCTGGTGATGTCGAAGGACCGCACCGTGCCGCGCTGATCTCCCACCGCGGCGACGAGGTCGAAGTCGTCCAGGACGGTGACACCGTCGAGTGCGACGTCGAACACCCGGTCTCCGACGTTGCTGGTGCAGGTGCAGCGGTTGGCAAAGTAGAGGCGCACCTGCAGCGGGAGCCCGTCGTCGGCCGGAAGATGCCAGGACATCCTCGGGTTGTCCGACGGCGACCATCGCTCGGTCTCGAAGACGCCGCCCGGGGTGCTCGACGGCACGGCGGGGTCGACCGTGGCTCCGCCGCCCCAACCGGCGGCGTTGCTGCCGCTCGTGCGGTACGGGCTGTCGCCACCCTCGTCGGCCTCCCACGCCGGCCCGCCGTCCGCAGCTGCGATCGAGGGACCGCCGGCATTCACCCGGTAGAGGACGTTGCCTTGGTCGATGGCGCGGGCGCCGCCGAGGTAGACCTCGCCCGGCAGCCGGGGCGTCGTGTCGGAGGCGGGCGCGGCACCACCGGCGATAGGAAAGAAGGCCAGCCGTGGACGGCGGTACTTCCGGTCGCCCACCCACTGGGTGTTGCTCCCGATCCACACACCGGTGGGCGTCGCGTGGATCGCGTAGACCGCCTCACCTCGAGGGTTGCGGCCCGGGTTCCAGCTCAGCGGCAGACCCGAGTCGGGGTCCAACGCGGCCAGTCCGGCTCGGGGCACCGAACCCTGGCCATTGCTGTCGCGGCCCTCGCTGTTGTTCATCCAGCGCTGGTGTCCTCCGACATACACCGCGTTCTCGGTGATCTCGACACCCCACAGTGTGTCGCCGCCGCTGTAGTCGACCCAGGTCGGCTGGACGTCCTCGCCCGAGCGGTCGAAGTCGAACCGGGCTGCGGAGTCGCACAGAGTCCCGGGGTTGGCTCCCCCGGTGCTCGCCACGACGAAGAACGAGTCGTCGGGTGAGACGGCCATCCCCCGCATGGTCGTGTCGAACGCCCAGTTGTAGCAGTAGGGCTCGAAGCGCCGGGTCCGCCAGTCGACGTCGACGGAGGCGGTGTCCGGACCGACGTCGATCACCACCAGCTGGTCACGTGGCAGCCCGTCGGCCCGCTTGAAGTTGCCGATGACGGCCAGCTTGTCGCCGGTCGATGTGGCCTCCATGTCCTTCACCCCGACGGGTCCCTGCGCGCCGCCCCCGCTGTCGTTGTGGTGGCCGGTCAGGTCCACCCCCATCAGGGGGTCGAGCGCGCCGCTCCTCGGGTCCAGGGCGGCGAGCCCCCCGTGCGGCTGGCCGCCGGCCGCGGTGAAGGTGCCTCCGATGATCAGGCGGCCGCGCGCCATCGTCAGCGAGGTGACCCGTCCGTTCGTCGTCGCCGGCCGGAACCCGTCCACGACGTCGCCGGTGGTGATGTCGAGGAGCGTGACGTGGCTCTGGGCGAGGGACCCGACACGGGTGAAGCGACCGGCGACCAGGACGGTGCCGGGCTCGGGTCCAGGGAGTACGTCGTCCACCGTCCCGTTCAGCTGCGGAGCGAAGGAGGCCACGAATGCCCCGGTCGTCGCGTCGAACGCGACCAGGCCCGACACCGCGCGCGCGGCTCCACCCGAAGGAGTCACATTGGTGAAGGTGCCGCCTGCGACCAGAGTCGGACCCACCTGCGTGAGGGCGTTCACCTCGCCGTCGTTGACGGCCGGGGTCCAGGCGGCCGGAACGACGGCCGGAACGACGTCGTGCCCGGGTCCGGCGAAGGCCGGCGCGCCGTTCGGGAGCACCACGGACAGTGGCCCAGCCGTACAGCACAGCGTGACGATGGCAGCGAACAGTCTTCCCACGAGTCCCCCATGATCGTGATGCGATCGGCCCAAGAGCCGGCAACCTCGGCAACAGCTGTTCGTTTCGCGTGCGCCGACGTCGGTCCTGGGTCGCTACGTTCCCCCTGGATATAGGCACCGGAGGGCGCCGACGACAACCCCGGGACCCGTACTGTGCGCTACCTGTCTCGGGTCCGTCACGAAGTTGCAACGCGATGAGCGAGCACTTGTCATGAATCGGGTGCGCGCTCGAGTGGCTCCCCGCCGGGCAGGCCGACGTCGACGCGGTCCTCCACAGTCGCGCTTCCGTCGGGTGCGATGACGATGGACGCGTACCCGGTCTGGAGTCCGGTGCGGGGGTTGACGTACGCGAGCCGCACACTGATGTCCTTGAGCGGGACCGAGAACGGGGTCGAGAAGCGGTTGAAGGTCGGGTTCTCCTCCACCCCGCCGGACGTCCCGAGCTGGCTCACCACGGTCCAGGTGATCTCGTCGCCATCGGTGTTCCAGATGACCCACGGGCGGCTGGCGTCGTGGAGGTGCCCGATGTTCACCATCCCGGGCGGCACGTCGGGAATGCCGTCGTCGCGGGGAGTCGTCTCGGAGCCGACCGCAGTGGCCAGGTCGCCAGTCGAACCGAGGCCGAGGTACGCCGCCGCGGCGCGCGGCTGGTGCAGCACGACGACGACGCCGCTGGCCCCGGCGTCCTTGTCGACCACGTCCCGCAAGCTCTCACCCAGCTCCTCCTCGGTCACACCCGACGGGTTGCGGACCAAGCCCCCGAACAGTGCCTTGAAGGCGGGGTCGGCGGCTCCGGCGACCTGGAGTCCGCCGACCTCCTCCACCTCGAGGTCGGGAACGGTGACGCCCTCGCCGTGAAGTTGGGCCACCGTCGTCGACGTGTCGTGGTCACCCTTGACCACCACCGTGGGGATGCCGGTGCTCGCGTGGACCTCGTCGGCCGCGAAGTCACCCTCGGCCACCGTCCCGTTCGAGGTGAGGTCCCCGGCGATCGTGCGCAGCACGATGGCCTCCTCGCCCAGCAACTCCTGGAGCAGCGGGTAGAGATCGCGGCGCACCGTGGTCGCGACGATGCTCCCCTGGGGGTCTGCCTCCGAGATGACGATCCGTTCGCCTTCTCGAGGCTGCAGCGCCGCGGCGTGCAGGGGGAGCTCGGCCGCCAGGTTCGCGTCGGCTGTGTCGGCGAACTGCCGGGTCCGCTCCTCGATCCGGCGGGTGTTCTTCTCGATGAACGGCTGGATCTGCTGAGCGACCTCACGGGTCTGGGGACTGCTGAACGAGAGCCGTGGTTCGCTGGGCAACGCGTAGCTGTTCGTGACCTCCCGCGAGCCCACCCAGCTGCCGAAGAACTGCCACGCCACCGCCGCCGAGATGCCCACGGCAAGCAGCAGGTAGACCGCATGCACGGCCACCCTGGCTGGCGGCGTCCTGAAGGTGTGCACCACCGGTGGCGCTCGGCCCCGGAAGAGGAGGCACAGGACGAGGCCGCCAGCCAAGGCGGCCAGCAACTCGTAGCGGACCAGCCCGTCCAGGACCTCGGTCCGCAGCCGTTGGGCGTACACGTCCGCGAGTTCGCTGGGATCCTCGACGAAGGCGGCGTTGGCCCTCAGGAACCGCGGTGCGGCGTACGACGACAGGGTCCCTCCGGCGACCGGCGGGCCGGTCGAACGCAGCCGCACCCCGAAGCCTGCCGCGCCGGTCTGGTCCCAATAGACCTTCCCGAGAACGCCGGTGTCCAGGGTCGAAGTGCCGTCGTGCGCGAGGGTCACCTCGACGGGAAACGTCCCGACGCGGTCGCGGAAGGCGGCGGTCTCGACCGACCGCTCCGCAGCCAGCGGAAGGGCCACGACCGCCGCGACCACGACGTAGCAGCACAGTGCGAGCGTCCAGCGTAGGAGCGAGCGACGAACCCCTGTCACAGCTCGACCGTAGACGAGCCCCGGCGAGCCACGAGCCGGTCGGCGGGCCTGGCGCTGCTCCGGGTATGTCTCAGTGCTCGGCGCGAACGGGGGCAGAGGTGGCCTGCTGGCGGGTGTGGAAGTACGACGGAGCGCGGTCGACGGTCCAGAAGGGCTGCACCCCGAAGTGCTCGTAGACCGCGGCGACGTCGGATCGCGCCACCGGGTGCGACCCGCCGTGCTGGATTGCACGCACGGTGCCGTGGTGGCGATCGACGTGCACGCGATCGTCCACCCTGGTCACCACCTCGACCGGGATCCACTGCTCGCTGGCCGCCAGCCCCAGGAAACCCCCGGATGCGACCGTGAGGAGTCGAGCCCGACGCTCGTCGGTGTCGATGGCAAGTTCGATGACCTCGCCCACGCGGTAGCCGCTTGGGTCGACCACCGCCAACCCCCGCACGTCGTCGGCCGGGTGCGCGAGCAGGTGGTCGCCATCGGCGATCCACGCCAACTCCTCGCGATGCCGAGG
>ERZ761607.365-NODE-365-length-85027-cov-5.967413_pt1 | contig 85027 bp, 89 predicted proteins | sample MGYA00511164_ERZ761607 | MGnify/ENA primary metagenome ERZ761607 (study PRJEB28899, sample SAMN02445080) | bioreactor sludge metagenome | biome: EBPR sludge | place: Australia: Brisbane, Thorneside Wastewater Treatment Plant | collected 2011-06-22 ...
CCATGCCGCTGACGGCCCCGGCCGACCATGCCGCTGACGGCCCCGGCCGACCATGCCGCTGACGGCCCCGGCCGACCATGGCTCCCCTCTGTGTCAAGGGTGGCGTCGGACTCGCGTAAGCGGTAACTTACGCGTTCGTGGTGACTTACCAGTCGGACGCGTGGGGTCTGCTTGGCGACTCGAGTCGGCGGGCGATCATCGAGCGGCTCTCGGCCGGGCCGTGCACGGTGGCCGAGCTCGCCGAGGAGATGCCGATCAGCCGGCCCGCGGTGAGCCAGCATCTGAAGGTGCTGCGCGAGGCGGGTGTCGTTCACGACGAGCCGGTCGGGCGCAACCGGGTCTACAGCATCGACGCAGCCCGGCTGGAGAGGTATCGGCGGCAGCTGGACCAGTTCTGGTCCGGCGCTCTGGGGAGTCTTGCCGCGGGCGCGGCGGGCGAGGAGAAGGAGATCGGGTGACCGTGCAGTCCGACGGGTCCGTGCACCACGAGGTGCTGGTCGACCTCTCACCGGAGGAGGCCTTCTGGAGGTTCGCAGACCTGGACAAGTTCAAGCCACGCGAGCACAACATGCTCGCGGTGCCCATCGCCGAGACCGTCCTGGAGCAGCACGCCGGCGGCGACGTCTACGACCGTGGCGTCGACGGCAGCATCTGCCGGTGGGGACGGGTCCTGACCTTCGACCCGCCGCACGCCATCGCCTTCAGCTGGGACATCGGCCCGGACTGGCAGGTCGCGACCGACCTCGACCGGACCAGCGAGGTCGAGATCACCTTCACCGCCGCCGGCCCGGACCAGACCCGCGTCACCCTGACCCACCGCCACATCGAGCGCCACGGCACGGGCTGGGAGTCCCTGCGCGACGGCCTCGACGCACCGGACGGCTGGCCGCTCTACCTCGGTCGGTACGCCGCGCTGACCAGTACCGAGTCGGAGGCACCGTGAGCAGACCTGACCTGATGCCGTACGCGGTCCAAGAGAGGGGCGAGCTGCTTGCCCTGCTCCGCGAGCTGACCCCGGCCCAGTGGGACAGCCCCACCCTGTGCACCCAGTGGTCAGTGCGCCAGGTCGCGACCCACATCGTCAGCTACGACGAGCTCTCCAAGCGGCAGACCGCGGCCACGTTCCTGCGCGGCGGGCTGCGCACCGGCAAGGTCAACGAGCTCGCCCTGGCCAGGTACCGCGACCTCGACCCCGCCGGCGTCGTCGACCTCGTGACCAGGTGTCAGCGCCCCCGCGGGCTGACCGCCGCGATGGGCGCCGGCATCGCGCTGACAGACGGCACCATCCACCACCAAGACATCCGGCGCGCACTCGGCCTCCCACGGACCATCCCCGAGGAGCGGTTGCGCCCTGTCCTCGACTTCTCGCTCGCGGCTCCGACCCTGCCGTCGAAGAGCAACCGTCGAGGCCTCAAGCTGGTCGCCACCGACATCGACTGGTCCTCAGGGGAAGGACCCGAAGTTCGAGGTCCTAGCGAGGCACTTCTCATGGCAGCGGCCGGCCGTGAGGCGGCTCTCGCTGACCTGAGCGGCGACGGCCTGTCAACGCTGCGCGAGCGGGTAGGGGCCGCAGCCGGTTAGGCACCACATGCCTGTCCCTCACGCGGCCGAAATCGCCTCACCGGTTCTTGCATCCGGCGCCGATGTGACTATCTGGTCTATTGGCCTGACGGCGAGCATGTCATCGACGAGGACTCGGAACACGATGTCGGACAGCCGACGCTTCAACGCCCGCATCGCTTCCATCGAGGACTTCCCGTCGGCCTTGCGGCGGTCGTAGTAGTCGCGGCCAGGTCCGGGGTTGCGCAGCTGCACGATGGCCATGGTGTGCAGGGTTCGATTGATCTGGCAGTTCCCGGCCCGGGACAGACGGTGCCGGACGACATCGCCGGAGGAGGCGTCGATGGGTGCGGTGCCGTTCCACGACGCGAAGTGGCCGCGGTCCGGAAACCGGGTGATGTCACCGACGTCGACCAGGAGCCGGGCCGCGCCGCTCGGTCCGATGCCGGGCAGGTCAAGCAGGCTGCTGCCGGTCGCTGCCACCAGCTCCTTGAGTTCCTTGTTGGCGGCCTTCTTGCGCGAGTAGATGCGTTCGAGGTCGCCGATGAGCTCGGCGGCGACTCGACGCCGTGCCTTGCCCGCGGCATCACGCGGGCGGACCTTCGCGAGCAGCGCCTTGGCCTGGGCGGCGGAGAGGTCCTTCTTCGCCCCGCCTGGGATCAGCTCGAGCAGGAGCCGGTGCAGTTGGGAGGTCATCCGGGTGTGGTCCTCACCCAACGACCGGCGCCGGTCGACCAGGACCCGCAGCACCGCGAGCTGCTCGTCGTCGACCACCGGGCGTAGCCCGGCCATCCGAGTCCCGACCAGCGCGACCGAGTGCGCATCGGTGGCGTCTGTCTTGCGGCCCTGCCCGGTCGCGAACACCCGGGCGCGGGCCGACATCTTCGGTGGCACGTCGATCACCTGCTCACCGGCAGCAAGCAGCCGCACCGCGATGTGGTGTCCGATCCCGCTGCACCCCTCGACCGCCCACACCCGGTCCTCACGTCGGAGCCGAAGCTCGTTGACGTAACGCACCATCGCGGCGAACCCGGCCTCATCGGTGCTGTATCGGCCGCCGCCGAGGACCGACTCGTCGGCGGTCATCACCTCGATTGTGGCCGACCGCTTGTGCGGGTCCATCCCGACCACGACCCGTTCTGCTTGCTGCTGCATGCGCACCTCCCGAACCTCGAACCAGCACTAGCGATCGAGTCGGGAGGGCAACGCTACTTCGAGCCGAGCAAACCCTTCTTGAGCCTCTTCCGACCCAGCGGCGCCCGGCCCGCGCATGCCATGTGAGAGCCACACGGGCCCGTCACCGGGCAGCGTGGGCAGCCGCTCTGCGAGCGACGAGCCTGGCACCTGGTCCGAGCCTCGCCAGACCCGAACCTGAGGTCAATGCAACAAGTAGCCGCTCTGCGGCCGTCCGACCATGCCGCCGCTGGAGTCAGGTGTGCCAGGTCTCAAGCGCGACAGCCACTTGGTGGGTGCGGCGAGTGGACTTTGGTCGTCCAGCGAGGGCTCTGCCTCGGTTTCGAGGGGCAGAAGGGCGCACCAGTCCTCGCATATAGGTGGTTCTGTCGCTCTCTTGCGCTCGTCCAGGTCAGAGCGAAACAGCCACGCTCCGCAGTCTGGTCGAGCGGGGCAGCTTGGTTGTTTCATCCCGCCAGCGAGAACGGATGGTCGGCTCGTTCGCGCAACTTGGCGAGGATGCGTTGGAGTAGCCGCGAGACCTGCATCTGTGTGACGCCCAGCTCCGCGCCGATCTCGGACTGGCTCTTCTCCTCGAAGTAGCGAAGGTAGAGGATGCGTCGCTGGCGCGGTGTCAGGTCGCTCATCAGCGGAGCGAGGGCGAGCCGTACCTCTGTGGTCGAGAAGGCCCTGTCCTCGTCGCCGAGGAGTTCGACCACCGTCGCACCGTCGGGTCGGATGGGACGATCGAGCGAGGTTGGCCGGAACGTCCCGAATGCCTGGATCGCTTCCTCGACCTCTTGGCGGGTGCGGCCGAGGTCGTGGGCGATCTCGGCTGTGTCGGGCTCATGGTCCAGCTGGGCGGCGAGCTTCTCGATACTGCGGCTGATCTTCCACTGGAGTTCTTGGATGGCGCGGGGTGGGCGAACCGTCCAACTGTGGTCACGAAACAGTCGCTGCACTTCGCCCCGGATGGTCGGCACGGCGTAGGTGAGCAGGTCGGGTCGCACTGTCGGGTCGAACTTGTGGACGGCCTTGACCAGCCCCTCGAACGCTGTCTGCTCGAGGTCGTCTGTGGCGACCCCGCGGTTGCGGTAGCGGTTGGCGATCGCTTCAGCGACGCCGCGGTTGATGAGCACGACCTGGTCGAGCAGCCGTTGCCGCTCCTCCCGCTCATCGGTGGCATGTGCCCGCAGCAGCAGGTCACGCGTTCGAGTGGAACGCTCCTCGCGGCTCACAGGGCGGGTGTCGAACCCGCCGCCCGGGACTTCGTGAGTGAGAGTCATTGTGACTACCTCCGGATCGGCACAAACGAGACAGCAATCCCATCTCGTACAGAAACCAGCGAGCAAACGCCGAGAACTCACCCGTACGGGTGAATAGGCCCAGATCGCCCGACGACGGGTTGGGAGCGACCGACCGACCGACTGACTGACTGGGAGAACGCTCGGGCGCGCAGGACCCAATGATCCCGCGCTCCTTAGCCGACATGACCGCCCGTGCCGGTGGGGTGACTCCCAACTAGGCGGGACCCCTCGGGTGTGGGTCTGCAACAGGTTGCCGCCCGATGGGGCGCGTGCCTCTGACTTTCGGCTGCGGGTACCGGCGCTTCGTGGCCGGATCGACCGTGGTGCTTGATGTCGACGGGACTCTCGTGGACAGCAGCTACCACCACACACTCTGCTGGGCGCGCGCACTCGAGAGCGTCGGCATCACCGTCCCGCTGTGGCGGATACACCGCGCAATCGGGATGGGCGGCGACAAGCTTGTCGGGTACGTCGCCGGCGACGAGGTCGAGAAGTCGCACGGTGATGCGGTGAGGGCGCAGTGGGAGCAGGAGTACGACGCGGTCATCGGCGAGGTCCGGCCGCTGCCAGGTGCACGCGAGCTGCTTGCCGCCCTCCACGGCCGCGACGTCGATGTCGCGCTGGCCAGTTCAAGCATCCCCAAGCACGCCGACCATGCGTTCGAGCTGCTCGACGCAGAGTCAATGGCTGACACGGCCACCACGGCCGAGGACGCCGAGGAGTCAAAGCCGGACCCCGAGCTGGTGGAGGTGGCGCTTGACCGGCTGAGTGCCGACGCGGCCTGCGTGATCGGCGACTCGGTGTGGGACGTCAAGGCGGCCGGGCGCGCTGGCGTACCGGCCTACGGCGTGCTCACCGGCGGCACCAGTGAGGCGGAGCTGCTCGCGGCGGGAGCCGTCCGTGTCTACCGCGACGCCTCCGACCTGCTGGACCAGCTTGGTGAGTGGCTGCCATGACCGCGCCCGCCAAGAACACGGCGCCTAGGTCCGCGTTGCCCGAGACCACCCTGGAGGGCCTCGAGAGCCGGAGCCAGGACGTCGCCGGCCTCTGGGGGCGGCGGGCCTTCGTCACCGTCATCTGCTTGGTAGTCGTGGCGGCGCTGGCCGGCTTCCTGGGCGTGCGTTCGGCGACGGTGGACGCCCGAGAAGATGGTTGGTCAGTCTCGCTCGAGTACCCGTCGGTGGCGCGCGCCGGCCTCGACGTGACGTTCAGAGCGACTGTGCGTCACGAGGGAGGCTTCGGCGACTCACCGGGCACCGTCACCCTCGCGCTCACCGGTGACTACCTCAACATCTACGAGGAGCAGGGGTTCCACCCCGATCCGAGCGCGTCGCGGCGCGACGAGCACACCCTGTACCTGACCTTCGACGCACCGACGCAGGGCGACACCTTCGTCGTGTCGTACGACGCTTACGTGCAGCCGTCGTCGCAGCAAGGCCGCGCCGGCACGCTCGCCGTGCTCACCGACGGTCGTGAGGTGGCGGTCGTGCCGTTCCGGACCCGGCTGCTGCCCTGACCATCGACTCGACTATGACCTGACCATTGAGCCAACCGTTGACCTGACCAGTGAGAGGAGGACCATCGTGGAGATCGTGGTGCGGGCTGTCGTGGTCTTCGTGTTCCTGTGGGTGATCACTCGCGCGGTCGGGCGCGCGACGCTAGGTGAGCTCAGCACGTTCGAGCTGATGCTTTACGTGACGATGGGCGACATGGTCCAGCAGGGCGTGACCCAGCAGGACTACTCGGTGACCGCCGCGGTGCTCGCCGTCGGTACCTTTGCGATCCTCACCGTCGCGCTGTCGTGGACGCAGTGGCGGTTCCCGCGCACCCGCGACGTGATCACTGGGCGTCCGGTGCTGGTGATGTCGGACGGTGAGCTGCAGGAGGGTGCGATGAAGCGGCAGCGGCTCTCGGTCGCCGACCTGCTCGTCGCGGCACGCGAGCAGGGCATCCGCCATACCCGCGACGTCGAGTTCGCCGTGCTGGAGGCGGACGGAAAGATCTCGTTCTTCACCTACGAGCCGTCGGCTGACGGCGAGTCGGGGGCAGCCGACAAACCGGCTGGCGGCTAGCGCAGCTGCGGGAGTGCGTCTCGGCCGTAGGTTTCGATCATGGCGAGGTAGTTCGGCCCCATGTTCGCGACGTAGACCTCGTCGTAGCCGGCGTCGACGTACTCCTGGAGCTGGGCGATGTGCTTGTCGATGTCGGGGCCGGCCACGATGCTGTCGGCGGTCGCGTCGCGTGTGACCAGCTGCGAGGCCTGCTCGAAGTGGTGCGGGCTGGGCAGTACCTGCGCTAGCTCGCCGGGCAGGCCGGCGGTGGCCCAGAGTCGGTGGGCGTGGTCGATGCCCTCGTCCTCGGTCTCAGCCCACGCGACCTTCACACCACCTTGCGCGGGCTTTCCCCCGGACTTGTCTTTGAACGTCGAGACGGCGTCGGCGTCGGGGGCGGTGTTGATGAACCCGTCCCCGATCCGCGCGGCGAGGTCGAGGGCTTTGGGGCCGAAGGCCGAGACGTAGATCGGCGGCGCCTGGTCGGGTCGGGTGTAGATGCGTGCGGTGTCGGTCTCGTAGTGCTTGCCGTCCCAGGTGACCTCCTCGCCCTTCCAGAGCTCACGGATGAGGTCGACCGCCTCTTCCAGCATCTCCAGCCGTACGTCGGCCGAGGGCCAGACGTCGCCGAGCACGTGCTCGTTGAGCGCCTCACCGGTGCCGACCCCGAGGGTGAACCGGCCGCCGGTCTGCACGGCCGCGGTGGCGGCGGCTTGTGCGATCACCGCGGGGTGGATCCGCACGGTCGGACAGGTCACGGCGGTGGTGATCGGCAGCGACGTTGCCTGGGAGAGTGCGCCGATCATCCCCCACACGAATGGGCTGTTGCCCTGCTCGTCGTTCCAGGGGTGGTAGTGGTCGCTGATCCACAGCGCCTCGAAGCCGGCCTTCTCGGCGGCCACGGCCTGCTCGACGATCTCGGTGGGCGAGTACTCCTCGCAGGACAGGAAGTAGCCGAAGCGCATGCCTTCGGGGTAACCAGGCCGAGCCCGCAGCACTTCCACCCTTGCGGGTGGGGCTGGCCGTCCGCAGCCGCGGACACCGAGAGTCCGTGCGAGCCGTGACGTGGCAGGGGGCCAAGGACATCCGCGTCGAGACGGTCCTCGACCCCACGATCCAGGACCCGGCCGACATCGTGATCCGGGTGACCTCGAGCGGGCTGTGCGGCTCCGACCTCCACCTCTACGAGGTGCTGGCGCCGTTCATGGAGCCCGGCGACGTGGTCGGACACGAGCCGATGGGGATCGTCGAGGAGGTCGGCGCCTCGGTGAGCCACCTCGACGTCGGCGACCGGGTGGTGATCCCGTTCAACATCAGCTGCGGGTCCTGCTGGATGTGCGGCCGCGGACTGCAGAGCCAGTGCGAGACCACCCAGAACCGCGACTACGGGACCGGGGCCAGCCTGCTCGGCTACAGCAAGCTCTACGGCCAGGTCCCTGGCGGACAGGCCGAGTACCTGCGCGTCCCGCACGCCGACTACGGCGCGATCAAGGTCCCCAAGGACCACCCCGACGACCGCTACCTCTTCCTCAGCGACGTGCTGCCGACCGCCTGGCAGGCAGTGGAGTACGCCGACATCCCCGACGGCGGGACCGACGGCGGGACCGACGGCGGGACCGACGGCGGGACCGACGGAGGGACCGTGCTGGTCGTCGGTGCCGGCCCGATCGGCGACATGGCCGCGCGCATCGCGCTGCACCGAGGCCACCGAGTGCTCGTCGCCGACCTGGTGCCCGAGCGGCTGCAGCGCGTCGTCGGCCGCGGTGGCGAGGCGATCGACATCACCGACCTCGGCGACGCCAGCCTGGCCGACGTCGTGCGTGAGAGGACCGACGGCCGTGGAGCCGATGCGGTCATCGACGCGGTCGGGATGGAGGCACACGGCTCGGGCGGGATCAAGGCGGTGCACAAGCTCGTCGGGCTGCTGCCCGACCCGATCGCCGAGCCCCTGATGCAGAAGGCCGGCACCGACCGACTCGAGGCGCTGCTCGCCTCCTTCGACGCAGTGCGTCGAGGTGGCACCGTCTCCGTCGTCGGCGTCTACGGCGGCGCCGCGGACCCGCTGCCGATGATGCAGATGTTCGACAAGCAGCTGACCATCCGGATGGGCCAGGCCAACGTCCGCCGCTGGAGCGACGACATCCTCGCCCTGCTCAACCGCGACGACGACGTCCTCGGCACCGAGGGCTTCGCGACCCACCACCTCCCGCTCGAGGAGGCACCCGCGGCGTACGAGACCTTCCAGAAGAAGGAGGACGGCGCGGTCAAGGTCGTCTTCAAACCGTAGCCACGAGCAGTGACCCCATCAGCACGAACCACCGTAGGGCTGGGGTTGGAGACACCCGTGAGGGTGGCATCCAAGCCGCTGGAGACGGGCACCGGCGGCCATGACCTCGCTGACCGCACTCGTCCTGTCCTGCACCCTCAAGCCCTCGCCCGCCGAGTCGAGCTCTGTGCTCCTGGGTCAGCAGGTGCTGGACGCACTCGGTGCCCTGGACGAACACGACGTCACCGGCGAGATCGTCCGCGTCGTAGACCACCACGTGAAGTTCGGCGTGAGCACCGACGAAGGGGACGGCGACGAGTGGCCCGCCATCCGTGAGAAGGTCCTCGCGGCCGACATCCTCGTGATCGCCACCCCCATCTGGATGGGCCAACCCGCATCGGTCTGCAAGATGGTGCTGGAGCGGCTGGACGCCGAGCTCAGCGAGATCGACGCCGAGGGGCGGATGACCACCTACGGCAAGGTCGCCGTCGTTGCCGTGGTCGGCAACGAGGACGGTGCCCACCACACCAGCGCCGAGGTATTCCAGGCCCTCAACGACACCGGGTTCACCATTCCCGCCAGTGGCGCGACGTACTGGGTCGGTGAGGCGATGCAGTCGGTCGACTACAACGACCACGACCAGACCCCGGAGAAGACGGCCGAGACCACGAAGACCGTGGCCGCGAACGCCGCCCACCTCGCCGCGCAGCTCAAGACGTCGAACTATCCCGCCTGACTACCCATCCCCCGGGGGCGTCGGGAACGACGTGACGACCGGGCGACGACCGCGCGGGAACGGCCCGGGGAACGGCGCGGGATCAGCTCTTCTTCGCGGCGGCCTTCCCACCCTTGCGGCCGGCCTTCTTCTTCTGCGCGGTGGTGCCGCCTTGGCTGCTGTCGCCGCCCTTGCCGGACTGCTCGCCGCCGTGCTTCGACGCGTCCTTGGTGTTGGCGATCTTCGCCGCACGTTCCTTGGACATGCCTTTGTCCTTCAGAGCTTCGTACTGCTTCTCGTTCTTCACGTTCGCGGACTTGCTCGGCATCGCCGTACCTCCTCACAGGTGAGATTGCGGTACCCGCGCGCGTTGTCGGTGATCGCCCGCCCGAGGCGACCCGTGAGAGCGCCCCTCGGAGCGGCGCCAGATCCGACCAGCCGGATATCGGCTCTGCTGGATACCGTGGGCACTCGACGTGAGGAGGCGGCAGTGGCCGACATCATCCACCTGATCCTCAAGGACCACACCTGGTTCCGTGAGCAGTTCGCCGAGCTCGACCGGCTGCGCGCCCAGGAACTACGCGACCTCGACGCCATCGACGCGGTGTGGACTCCGCTGGCCACCAAGCTCGACCTGCACGCCGACGCCGAGGAGGAGATGCTCTACCCCGAGCCGCTCCGCCTAGGTCAGAACGACCCCGAGGAAGAGACCCTCGACGCGATCGGCGACCACAACGACATCCGCGACGGCGTCGCGGCAGCCGCCGACGAGAAGGTCGGCTCCGAGGCGTGGTGGAAGGCGGTCACCGAGGCCCGCGAGGCCAACGACGAGCACATGGGCGAAGAGGAGCACGAGGGCCTCGCCGACATGCGGCTCCACGCACCCGCTGAGCTCATCGAGGAGCTCGGACGTCGATGGCTCACCTACTTCGCCCGCCACGACGGCACCACCACCGACGGCATCGACACCACCGACAAGGACCCCGAGCAGTACGTCGAGGACCACTCGCCCCAGACCGACGGATGAGACCCACCACGCATCAACACCATCCCAAAGGGTGAAGCACCCGTCCGGGCCGGACGCTAAAAAACGAGGTCGTGGCCGACCATCCCCTTCGCGTCGCGGTGATCAGCCCGAGCCAGGTGGTCCGGGCCGGCCTGGTGAACCTGGTCGCGCAGCTGGGCCTCGACGCCGTGATCACCGACGCCGCGGCCGAGGGGACCGGGCTCACCGGTCACGACGTCGTGGTCTTCGACCTCGGCGCCATGGATGACATGAGCTCCTACGCCGAGCTCCAGCGCATCATGAACACCGGCGCGCCCGTGGTGGGGCTGGTCTACGAAGGGCCAGTGCCGCGCGCCGGCTCCAAGCCGGGGCGATCCCCGAACCTGATCAGCCTCTTGGTCACCCCAGAACAGCTTCTCGAGGCCCTGCGTGCCGCGGTGGGAGAGGCCGATGACCGGCCGGCCAAGGCGGCCAACTTGCGACTACCGGCCGGGCTGACCGAGCAGGAGTTCGTCGTTCTCGAGCTGATCGGCGCTGGACTCCCCAACGCCGCCATCGCCAAGGAGATGTACGTCAGCATCAACTCGGTCAAGACCTACATCCGCCAGGCCTACCGCAAGATCGGCGCGACCTCACGCGCCGGCGCCATCCTGTGGGCCGTCGAGCACGGCCTGGCCGGAGGCCCGGACCAGCGCTGACCTCAGCCGCCACCTCAGCCGTGACCTCAGCCGTGACCTCAGCCGTGACCTGAGTCGTCGGGGTCCTCTGCCGGGTCGTCGGTCCCCGACGGCACAACGTCCACCTCAGGGTCGCGGTCCTCGGGGTCGGCGGCGTCGGGGTCGGTCGGCAACGGCAGCGGCTCGGTCTGGTCCGGCAGACCGGGCGGTTCGTGGCGGTACTCGGTCACGCATCGGCAGTAACCGGAACGGCGCGGATCCTCACGCAATGCGTTCGGTGCCTGGGCGTGCCATCTGCCTTCCCCGCCACAGTTGTCGGCCCGTGGCCGAACAACCTCACCACCCGCGAGGCCGGCGCTCCACATGGGTCGTCGCCGTCGGGCTCTCCAACACCGAGATCGACCAATAGGTCGCTCATCGAGGGCAGGAAAGACGCGCGTCTACGCGCAGCTTCGCCGGGACCGGCCCGCGCGACGACGCGCCCAGCTCACCGCTTACGCCAACTCAATGACTTGAGAGAACCGTCCGGAGGCCCACTGACCTCCGGCGTCGCTCCTCAAGTGGCCTATCCAAGTGGCGGCCCGCGCGAAGCGTCCGACCATGCCGCTGACGGGCCGGGAGCTAGGTGGATGCGCCCTTTTCCTTGACCCATGTCTGGGCGGCCATCTGCACGGCGTCCCAGGGTGAGCCGAGAGGTGGTGTGTACGCGAGATCAAGCTGGCTGAGGGCATCGACGGTCATGCCATGGAAGAGAGCGGTGGCGTAGGTGTCGACGCGCTTGGCGGTCTCGGTGCTCCTGGTGCCGACGAGCTGAGCGCCGAGGAGACGACCAGTGGCCGTGTCGCCGGTGATGCGGATGGTGATGGGGTTGGAGCCCGGGTAGTAGGCCTTGTGGTCGTCGGGTGTGGCCTGGGTGGTGGCGGGTGCGTAGCCGGCCTGGAGGGCTTCATGTTCACGGAGTCCAGTGCGGGCGGCGACGAGGTCGAAGACCTTGACGACCTGGGTGCCGAGGCTGCCGGCGTAGCTGGTGTCGCCGCCGATGGCGTTCTCGCCGGCGACCCTGCCCTGCTTGTGGGCGGTGGTGCCGAGCGGCAGGTAGGTGGTGCCGAGGAGCCGGTGGTGGGTGATGACGCAGTCGCCGGCGGCCCAGACCCGCGGGAGGCCGGTGGCCATGCGCTCGTCGACGGCGACGGCGCCGCGCTCGCCGGTCTTGGCTCCGGCGCGCTCGAGGAGGTCGGTGTCGGGTCGTACACCGACCACGACGAGGACCAGGTCGACGTCCCAGCTCTCCTGCTGCTCGTGCTCGCCCGAGCCGGAGACACCGAGCACGTGAAGACCTTGACGGTCGCCGGCGCGCTCGATCCGGGTGACCCGGGCGCCTGTCCGGACGGTGACGCCGTGGCGTTCTAGTTCGGCGTGGACGAGCGAGCCGAGCTCCGGGTCGACGGTGGGGAGGACCTCGTCGAGCATCTCGACCTGGGTGACCTCGATGCCGCGGGTGGTGAGGCCTTCGGCCATCTCGAGGCCTACGTACCCGGCGCCGACGATGAGAGCATGCTTCGGCTTGATCCTTTCCAGGGATTGCTCGAGGGCGAAGGTGTCGCCCATCGAGTGGTGCAGGTGGACGCCGTCGGCGGGGCCGAGGTCGTCTAGGCCGTCGATGGGCGGGCGGACGGGGACGGCGCCGGTGCCGACGACGAGTTGGTCGTAGTCGAGCCAGGCCGTGCCGCCGTCCTGGTCGCGCAGGAGGAGGCGGCTGCCGTCGACGTCGATGTCGGTGGCGAGGGTGTCGAGTCGGAGCTTCATACCGGTGGCTTCGAGGTCGGCGTGGGTGCGGTGGGCGAGGTTGGTCCAGTGGGTGACCTCGCCGGAGATGTAGTAGGGGATGCCGCAGATGGAGAAGTTGGGGTAGGCGTCCGCGACGACGACGGTGACGTCGACGGACGGGTCGAGCTCACGGGCGCGGAGGGCTGCAGAGATGCCGGCGTCGCTGCCGCCGATGGCTACCAGGTGCATGACGGTCCTTGCTGGGGTCGTGGGTCCGGTGTGGGTGGGTGAGGTCAGTGGGTGTGCGGGACAACGACGTCGTCGGCGCGGCCGCCGGCGTCGGGGTAGAGCGCGAGAGTGATGGCGACTCCGACGGCCAGGCCGATGAGCTGCATGGCGATGAACGGCGGTGCCGAGGCGGGCGCGATGCCGGCGAAGGTGTCGGAGAAGATCCGGCCGATGGTGACGGCGGGGTTGGCGAACGAGGTGGAGCTGGTGAACCAGTAGGCCGCGCCGATGTGTGCGCCGACGGTGGGGGCGGCGATGGCGCCGCGTTCGGTGCGGACCAGGGCGAAGATGAGCGCGACCAGGATCGCGGTGGCGACGATTTCGCCGACCAGGTGGCCGCCGGAGGCGCGGTGCTTGGTCGAGAGGCCAGCGCTGACGTCGAACATCACGTTCGCGAGGAGCGCGCCGGCGATGCCGCCGGCGACCTGGGCGACGGCGTACGCCCCGACGTCGGGTGCGGTGAGCCCCTTGCCGCTGCGGCGGCCGAGGAACCAGTCCGCGAGGGAGACGACGGGGTTGAAGTGCGCCCCGGAGACCGGTCCAAACAGCAGGATCAGCGCGGCGAGCCCGAAGACGGTGGCGGTCGAGTTCTCGAGCAGCTGGATCCCGATGTCGTTCGGGGAGAGCTGCTGTGCCGCGATGCCGGAGCCGACGACGACAGCGACGAGGAGGCCGGTGCCGAGGAACTCGGCGAGTAGCCGACGTGGGAGCGGTTGGGTCGCGTCGCGCATCTTGACTGAACTGCGTTGCCTCAGTCAAACTTGACTCAATGAACACTGAGCAATCATCGGTTGAGCGGCGGGCGTCCGCGTTCGCAGCCCTGGGCGACCCGGTCCGGCTCGCGATCGTTGACCGGCTCGCGGCGAGTGACGAGCTCCCCTCTGACCTCGCGGAAGAACTCGGCATTCGGAGCAACCTGCTCGCCCATCACCTCAACGTCCTCGAGGAGGCTGGGCTGGTCCGCCGGCAGCGGTCGGAGGCCGACCGGCGACGAACTTACGTTCAGCTCGTTCCCGGCGCTGTGCCGGCCGTGGCGGGCGCGTCGGTCGCCGCACCGCAGCGGGTGCTGTTCGTCTGCACCGCGAACACGGCACGCTCCCAGCTCGCGGCCTTGCTGTGGCAGGCCCTCGCCGACCTGCCCGCCGTCTCCGCCGGCACGCACCCCGCTGACGCGATCGCCCCGGGCGCGGTGGCTGCGGCCAAGCGCCACCGCCTCTCACTGACCCACTCGACCAAGCCCCAGCACCTCACCGACGTGCAACTCCCGGGCGACCTCGTCATCACCGTCTGCGACCGCGCACACGAAGAGCTCCACGACCCAGCCGCCCTGCACTGGTCGGTCCCCGACCCGGTCCCAGCAGGCACCACCCGTGCGTTCGAGGCCGCCGTCCACGACCTCGACACCCGCGTCCACGGACTCGCGCACCGCCTGTCCGCAGCGTCCTGAACCCCTCTCGGAGGAGAACAACATGCTCGACGACCTCTACAAGCGCGACGACATCACGCTCGACCAACAGGTAGCCCTACGTCGCTCCGCCACCCGACTGGCAACCGAGTACGACGGCGTCTTCGGGAGCGAGACCATCGAGCGGTTCCTCCACTCCTCCTACGACGAGTTCGCCGACACCTCCAGCCTCCCCAACTTCCTCCCACTCCTGGCAGAGCGGTTCGCCCGCCAGCGCCTGATGGCGCTCGCCCGGGTCGAGGGCAAGGCCAACGACGGAACCCCGATCGTGCTGTTCCTCTGCGTGCACAACGCCGGCCGCTCCCAGATGGCCCTGGGCTTCTTCGAGCACCACGCCGCCGGCCGCGCGGTCGCCTGGTCCGGCGGCTCCGCCCCGGCCGCCGAGGTCAACCCGGCCGCCATCGCCGCCATGGCCGAACGCGGCATCGACATCTCCGGCGAGTTCCCCAAGCCCTGGACCGACGAGGTCGTCCAAGCCGCCGACGTCGTCATCACCATGGGCTGCGGCGACGCCTGCCCCATCTTCCCCGGCAAACGCTACGAGGACTGGGTGCTCGACGACCCCGCCGGCCAGGACGTCGCCGCCGTACGCCCCATTCGCGATGAGATCGAGCGGCGGGTCATCCAACTGCTCGTCGCCGGGCTGGGCATCCCGGTCGAAAGTGCCGGCGCCACCTCGTCCTGAGGACGCGCGCCTCGACGGTTCAGCAGACGCAGTCCCCGGCCACCGCGGCAGTCGCCGGGTCGACCGTGGCCTCGTCGTCCTTGCGGCGCTCGAGGAAGACGGTGTCGCGCCAGACGCCGTCGAGCTGCGCGATCCGGCTGCGGACCGCCAGGGTGCGGTAGCCGGCCGAGTGGTGCAGCGCGATGCTCGCGCGGTTCTCGGGGAAGATCGAGGTCTGCAGGGTCCACAGGCCGCCGGCGTCGGCCTCGGTGACCTGGCGGTACATCAGTGCCTTGCCGATGCCCTGACCGCGGGCGCCCTCGGCGACGTAGACCGAGGTCTCGCCCACCCCGGCGTAGCAGGCCCTCGTCGAGATCGCGCTGGTCGCGGTCCAGCCGACCACCTGCCCGTCGACCTCGGCGACCCAGCGGTGGCCGGGCAGCCACTTGGTCTTGAGCTGCGTGAGAGTCGGGGTCTCGGTCTCGAAGGTCGCATTGCGGGTCGCGATGCCCTGGGCGTAGATGTCGCGGACGACCTGGAGGTCGTGGTCTTCCATGGCCCGGGTCGTGACCGTGTCGGGCCAGTCGGTCGGGCAGCACGGCCGGTCGACCATCGTGCCCATCACCACGTCCGCCGCGTGTGGGAGCCCGGTGCAGCAGGCTTGGTTGACCGAGACCATCGTCGTGCGGCCCACCCGGTCCAAGACCAGGAAGCCGACATCCGACAGCTTGCGCACGTGGTGGGAGCAGGTCGATTGCGAGATGCCGAGCCTCTCGGTGAGCTCGCCGATGGTCATGGCACCGGCCGGGGATGCGGCCACGGTGTGGAGCAGCTTGAGTCGCGTCGGATCCGAGATGGTGCCGAACCACTCGGCGTACTCCGCAGCGACATCGTCTGGCAGCAGGTCCGACCCGTCCAGGCGGCTGGCGACGTCGAGCACTTCGGCAGTCATGCACCAATCATATCGATCAACGTCGATGGTTGCATCCATCGACGCACGTCGATACAGTCTCACTCGACCCATCGACGCTCATCGATCCAAGGAGTTCAGTCATGGAGCACCCGGTCGTGATCATCGGAGCCGGCCCCATCGGCCTGGCCGCCGCCGCACACGCCCAGTCCCGCGGCTTGAAGGCCCTCGTCCTCGAAGCCGGCCCGGGCGCCGGTGCAGCCGTCAGCGAGTGGGGCCACGTCCGGCTCTTCTCGCCATGGTCCGAGCTCACCGACCAGGCTGCCACCGCGCTGCTCGACGCCATCGGCTGGGACGCGCCCGCGGCTTCCGACTACCCGACCGGCGCCGACTGGGTCCGTGACTACCTCCAGCCCTTGGCGAACGCGCTCGACGCCACCGATGAGGTCGATGTCCGCTACCAGCACCGCGTCATCGGGGTCGCTCGCGCCGGCCGTGACCGGCTCGTCGACGCCGGTCGCGACACCGAGCCGCTGGTGCTCCAGGTCGCCGCCCCCAGCGGCGTCACCCGGGTGATCGGGTCGGCGGTCATCGACGCCTCCGGCACCTGGGGCGGGCCGAGCCCGCTCGGCGGCGACGGACTCGCCGCCCTCGGCGAGACCGAGAACGTCGACCGCATCAGCTACCGCATCCCCAACCTGCGCAGCGAGTCCGATCGAGCCCGGTACGCCGGCAGGCACGTCGTCGTCGCCGGCACCGGCGCCTCCGCGCAGAACGTCCTGGTCGAGCTCGCCCGGCTCGCCGAGACCGACCCGGGCACCCGCGTCAGCTGGCTGGTCCGGCGCCCCACCGTCGGCAACGCCTTCGGCGGAGGCGACAACGACCAGCTCGAGGCGCGCGGCGAGCTCGGCAAGTCCGCCGAGCGGGCCGCCTCCAGCGGCGCCGTCACCCCGGTCAACGGATTCCGCGCCGCCACCATCGACCAGCAGCCCGACGGCCGGCTGACCATCACCGACTTCGACGGCAAGACCGTGACGGATGTCGACGAGATCATCGCCGTGACCGGGTTCCGTCCCGAGCTCGACCACCTCAGCGAGATCCGCCTGGACCTCGACCCCGTCCTCCAGGCACCCCGCGACCTCGCACCGATGATCGACCCCAACGTGCACTCCTGCGGCAGCGTCGAGCCCCACGGTGCCAAGGTCCTCGCCCAGCCCGAGCCCGGCTTCTACCTCGTCGGCATGAAGTCCTACGGCCGCGCCCCCTCGTTCCTCACCCTCACCGGCTGCGAACAAGCCCGCTCTGTGGTCGCCGCGATCGCCGGTGACCGGGAGGCCGCCGACCGCGTCGAGCTCGTCCTCCCCGACACCGGGGTCTGCGGCGGCTCCGGCGCCTTCGACGAGAACAGCGACGGTGGTGGGTGCTGCGCGCCGGCACCCGAGCTCATCACGATCGGCGGACTCGGCGGCTCACTGACCAGCGCGCGCGACTGAACCCGCGGGTTGACCGATCCACTCACCGACGCGGCCGCCAGCGGCCGGCCACCCTCCCCGCTCGGGGCGGAGCCGGCTGCTGGCGGGCTGGATTCGCCGCAGCTGCGCCGCGTCGTCGCCGTCCTCTGCGTCACCGAGATCACCTCCTGGGGCGTCCTCTTCTACGCCTTCACCGTGCTCAGCACGACAATCCGAGACAGCGAGGGATGGTCGCTGACCTGGCTCGTTGCCTCCTTTACCGCCGCCCAGGTCGTGGCCGCGGCAACCGGGCTGTGAGTCGGTCGCCACATCGATCGTCGCGGGCCTCGCGCCGTCATGACCGCAGGATCTGTACTCGGAGTGCTAGCGGTCCTGGCGATCGCCGCTGCGCCCAGCCTTCAGCTGTTCCTGCTGGCGTGGCTCCTCGCCGGAATGGCCATGTCGGCAACTCTGTACGCGCCTGCGTTCACCGCCATCGCCGGGTGGGCTGGTCACCGCCGCGTTCGAGCCCTCACCGCCGTCACGCTGGTCGCCGGCCTCGCCTCAACGGTCTTCGCGCCCCTGACCGCGCTGCTCCTCCAGCAGCTTTCCTGGCGCCATACCTACCTAGTCCTCGCGCTCATCCTGGTCGTGACCATCCCGCTCCACTGGTGGGGCCTGACCCCCGCCTGGACCCCGTTGACCCACACGCACAAGAACGCGTCAGCTGGCGAGCGAGCCCGCGTCGCCCGCCAGCCCGAGTTCGTCCTTCTCGTCGCGGCCCTGACGCTCGGAGGCTTCTGCGTCTACGCGGTCGCCGTCAACCTCGTCCCGCTCCTCACCGAACATGGCATCAGCACCACCGAGGCCGCGCTCGCCCTTGGGATCGGCGGCGCAGGCCAAGTCGCCGGCAGACTCGTCTACGGGCCGGTCCTGACACGGTTCTCAGCCCGGATTCGGACTGTTGCAACCCTCACCGCCGGAAGCCTCACCACGCTCGCGCTCGCCGTGGTCCACCAGCCACTCGCGCTCGTGGGTGCCCTGTCGTTCGCCGCCGGGGCGGCTCGAGGCATCTTTACCCTCATCGAGGCGACGGCGGTCAGCGATCGGTGGGGAGCCCAATCGCTCGGCGCTCGCAACGGCATCCTCTTCGGCGCCGTCATGGCCGCCTCCGCCTTCGCGCCCTGGCTCGGAACGCTGCTAGCGACCGCGCTCGGCGGCTATGCACCGGCTTTTGCCGTGCTCGCCCTCGGGTGCCTGCTCGCTGGCGTGCTGGTGCGACCCCACCACGCGGACGCACGGGGCTGAACGTCCGGACAGCCGCTGACCGCCCTCCGGCCGACCACGCCGCTCTGCGGACTCAAGTCCGCTGGCCTCAAGCTGCCTTCCAACTCACGCCTCGGTCATATGTGCTCTTCTCGGTCCATGTCTGGCAGCTCTTGCGTCGACTGACCGCGTGTCAAGGGGGCGCTGATCGAAGGCAGCGGCCAGAATCGAGTCCCGTCCGACCACACCCCCAGAACCGAAGATCGCCGCGCACACGATGAGCCCCACAGCGAAAGCCGCTTCCTCCTCCGCGAAGTCGCCACCCAAGACCCCCATGAAGGCGAAGAAGGCGCAGAAGCCACCTTCAACGCATGCGGGGCCGTCTCTGAGCCCGGCTCAGGCTGCCGGGCTCGCCGCTGGACACGGCTACAAGCTCACAGAGCTGGTCACGATCAGTCCGTCGGGCCAGCCGAGCCCGGGTGCCTGCTACTGGCATGGAGGCAGTACCGAGGCACTGTCGACCGACGACCGCGAGGCGGTCGCTTGGCTCCTAGCACACGAGATCATCAGGTCCCGTACCGGCGGCAACTCCAGCTTCGACCTGTGGCTCTCGGCAGCACTCAGTGGCACCACGCTCGCTGAGGACGATGCGAAGCGAGTGCGCCCCTTCATCCGTCCGGTCTTCGGTCTACCGCCGAAGGGAAAAGACATCGGCCACGTCGCCGGATATGTCGCCGAGTGGCTCTGGTACCTCCATGCCACCGAGCTCGCCGACGCCGCGCGTGCTCCGCTGTACCTCGAGCCGCCGAGCGGCCAGGTCACCGCACCCGGTCACGACGGCTTCGTCATCTACGAACAGACGGCTGATCAGCAGACCATCTTCCGCCTCTGGGAGGTGAAGAAGCACGACAGCTCGGCATCAGCTACCAGCGTGGTCAAACGCGCCACGACGCAGCTGAACAAGTTCGGCGATGACTACCTGGCACAGCTCACCGCTCCGCTTTCGGAGCGAACCGACGCAGTCGGAGACATGGCACGCGAGATGGTCGATCTCTGGGTCGACGCTGACCCCCGCGCAGGCGCCGGGGTCAGCATCACCTCCACGACCACCCCGCCCCCCCACCGGATGCTTCGACGGCGTCGGAACCGCCTTGACCCAGTTCCCCGCGGCCGGCCAGATCGAGGGACTCCTGATGACAGTGACTGACCTCGAGAACCTCGCGATCGACGTCAGGAGCTACCTGTGGACCGTGCTCTAGACGCCGAACTGCTCGCAGACGCCCTCGGCCGGCGCGAGACAGGACCCCTGCCCACCGCCCAGGAGCTCGCCGACCTGGTCGCAGAGGTCGAGGTCCAGGCGATCATCGTCCCCGGCGATCTCGACGCCCGCCTGCTGCAGACCGCCTGGTACCTCCATGGCATCGCCTCAGCGGCCAATGCCGCCGACCTCTACACCTCGCAACGACAGGAGCGGGCGTTCGCCGTCTCCGCGCACATTTTCGACCTTGCTCTGAACACTCCTGGCCGAACCGAACACGAGCGGCTCACGCTCGCGTTCGCCGCCCAGGTGGGCTACAGACGCTCACAGCTGGACCCGAATGCGGTGGCCGTGTGGCGCCGCGTCGACGGGCTTCTCGACTTCCCTCCTCTCGCCGTTCAGATCGAGGAGTCCGTCGATGGGCAAGCGCTCGATGAGGTCCCGGTCGACAGCTCCCCCGACTACGACAAACCCGACGAGGAGGCCGACGGCGACGAGAGTGTCGTTTCCGGTCGTGGCCGCCCGACCGGTGAACCTGATGGTGACGACCTGGACGAGGTCACTCACGACCACTTCGAGACGATGGCTCTCCGCGCCGGCATCGCCTTCCTCGGCCTGAACCTCGCCCGCAGCGGCTTCCTGATCCAGCAGTGGCATGATCAAGCGACAGCGATGGCGACGACTGTTGCCGTCGACAATCTCGTGGGCACGATGTTCGGACCAGCCGAACAGGTCGTCGTGGCAGTCGCAGAGATGGTCGAGTTCCTCCGCTTCGGCAACGCAGAGCGACTCAACGTCGCCAGAGAGGCGCTTCGCACCGTCATCGACCGACGCGCGGGCGTCGGAGACCACGACGCGCTCTGGGTCGCGGCCCATCTGTTGCACGTGGCCGACGGCTTGGCCGAGTCAAGCATCTGGGCAGTTCTGCCTCCGGGCAGTCCCGACACTCTGGCGCAAGCCTTCACCATCGGCAGCCCGCCGGTGCTCACGCTCTGGCCGCCGCAGCGGGAGCTCTTGGCGCGCACGACGGCCGGCCCGCTCGACCCCGAGACGAAGCGACTGCTCCTGTCGGTGCCGACCAGCGCAGGCAAGACACTGATGGCGCAGATCATGATCTGCCATCACCTCGCGACCCAGACCGGCGACGTCTGCTACGTCACGTCGATGCGCAGTCTGGGCAGGGAGATGCGCCAAGCGCTCAGCTCAAGGCTCCGCGTGCTTCAACGCGGTATCGGGGGCGACCTTCCAGACTTCGCGCGAATCGACCTCCAAGAGCTGCTCGACTTCTTCGAGGACTGGAACGACAACGCGGTCGAGATCATGACGCCGGAGCGTCTGGCACAGATGCTCCGACGCGATACCGACGCCGTGCTCGAACGGTTCTCGATGTTCGTCGTCGACGAGGCACACATGCTGGGTCAGCCAGGCCGTGGCCTTCTCCTAGAGTCGCTACTGGCGACTCTGACGACCAGCGATGCACGCCTGATCCTGCTCTCAGGTGTCATGGGCAACGCAGACCAGGTCGCGACCTGGCTCGACGACACAGAAGAGGGTGTTCTCTTCACCTCAGGCTGGCGCGGCCCCAGGCGCCTTCACGCCTTGCTCTACACGGGGCCCCAGTGGCACCAGGGGACGACGACGATTCGCCCGAAGGCCAAGAGATGGACCATCGAGGAATCCTTCCCCATGGTGGGCGAACTCAAGATTCGGCCCGCGGAGGGGCGGATCCGCGAGCTGTACGCGAACAAGGTCGGCGAGTTCGTCCGGTACCGCGACAACCAAGGCAATCAGACTCCCGCGCCCTCGACCCCGTTCTACAAGCAGTGCGCAAGGACAGCGGTCGCCCTCATGCACGCCGGCAGCCTGCTGATGATCGTGTCGCAGCGTGCCTACGCACGTGATGCTGCCAAGGAGATCGCAGCGCAACTGCCGCCGCGCACCCAGACCGCGGAGCTGGCCGACATCCTGAGCGAGCGCCTGGGGGCAGCGCACCCGCTCATCGAATGCGTCAGGCACGGCGTCGGCTATCACCACGCGGGTCTCCCCACAGACGTCCTCGAGGCCCTCGAGCAGGCCACCCGGGACGAGGAGCTCGTCGCCCTCGTGGCCACCACCACCCTCACCGATGGTGTGAACCTGCCGGTGAGAACCGTATTGATCTCCGAGTCCAAGTACACGGGCCAGGACCCTCGTCAACAGATGGACGCGGCGCAGCTGCTCAACGCCGTCGGCCGCGCCGGACGTGCCGGCAGAGAGACCGAGGGCTGGATCGTGCTCGCGCTCAACCAGCAAGCCGCGGACGACGACTTCGACCTGCTCCGGCCGGCCGCGGCCGACCTCTCAGTCGTCTCGACACTGACCGACTCCCTCGCCTTGGAGGAGCTTGCGCAGGTCGAACAACTCATCGCAGCCACGACCGACGCCATCTTCGACCTGAAGGACACCGATGTCGGCAAGTTCGTGGCCTTCGTCTGGTACGTCCTGAACGCCACAGAGATGCTTGCCGCCATCGGCTCGGAGACCAATGTAGGGAGGTCCATCCGTCGCCTCCTTGCGTTCACGCAGCTCCCTGCGGAGCTGGCCGACCAGTGGCTGAACCTCGCTGAGCAAGTCGAACGCGTCTACGAGGCAACGTCGCAAACGAGTCGGCGGCGATGGACCGTGGCCGGCACAACGCTGGGCAGCGCGCGTTCACTCGAGTCAGTAGCCGCGCGACTTGCCGAGGCGGCCATAAGGACCACCGCCGCACCGCCGGCCAATGAGCGAGGCCATGCCCAGACGCCCATCACGGACCCCGGGCCCGCGGAGCCCGGGTCATCGCCTCACGACACCGACGATCCAGTGACAGTCATGCTCGATATGGACCAGACACTCCGGATCCTCGAGGAGACCGACACGTTTGCGGCTCTCTTCAAGCTTCCGGAATGTCCGCGTGACTGGTCTTTCAAGCAGACACCCAAGGCGCGCGTACCGATCGACGTCACACCGACCTACGCGCTGCGTCGATGGCTGACGGGAGATGACATCCCCACCCTCGCCGGGGCCATCCTCCCGACGGTCTCCGACATCGGCTGGCGCCTCGAACAGACCGTCGACGCCATCAGCGAGACCTTCGAGCACTTCTTGTCATGGACTATCGGCGTAGCGCTGGAACAGGCCAACGACATCCTCGCCGCCGCCGACGCCAACGTCCGGTTCAGCGACACCTTCGCCTACTTCATCCGGTACGGGGTCGACACCCACCAAGCCCTCAACCTGCTCGTTCGCGGGGTACGATCGCGGCGCCTGGCCTACCTCGTCGGAAAGCAGGCGCACGACAGAGGCCTCGCCGGCGCTGATCTGCGCGACTGGCTCATTGGCCTGCACCTCGACGGCTGGAAGAGCGAGTTCAACGCAAACCCCCGCGAGGTCGAAGACCTCGCTGAGTATGTCCGCTCCCCCAGGGCGAGTGTCCTGCGCGCCGCACTCGAAGCAACGGATGCCAAAGCGGAACTCCGATACCCCCTGGAGCCACCACCGCAGACTTCGCTTCCAGTACACCTCATCGCCACGACCGTGGACCAACCCATCGAGGTCTGGGCGGTCGGCCAGAACCGCTACCGAATCGGAGTCATCTCCGCCGCCCACCACTCCGACGTACACGCACTCCACAACAGCGCGCTCCCCTACAGCGCTGCGACCGACGGGACGACGGTCGAGTTCCGCATTACCCTCGGCTAGCCGGTCTGACTCATGCGCAATGGGCGACATAGAACGGCGCGTTAGTGGCCATCTGCGGCAAGAACAACGGCTCCTTGGAGTACACCGACGGCGTTTTACCAGTGGCCCGAGGGACCTCGAGCACGGCGTGTCGCAGCATCATGTTCGCCTCCAAGAGGGGCTGGAGGAGCATGTCAGAGCGAAGCTCGCCTGGCTGGAGTCAAGCAAGTGCAGTCTTGAGTGGTGGCTGGAACGGAAGGCGGCCCGTTGAGCGTCCGACCATGCTGCTGACGGCCCTCCCGCCGGCCATGCCTCTGACGAGCTCGCCCATGGCTATTCCAGCCACTAGAGGGCCGACGTCTAGCCGCCGCCTCATTGGTTGGCTGACATGCTGGCGGTGATGCGCTCGTCGCTGGCTTTGGTCGCTGCCGAACCTCCCACCTCTGTGCGCGTGCGGGCTCCTTGGCCGCTTGCTTGTTCACGCGCACCGCTGTTTGGCCTGATTGGTGACTACCTCTGTACAGACGTAGTCACCAATAGGCCCCTACATCGGTACAGGTGTTCAAACACGCAGTCTCGTAGTCGAGTGCCCTGGTCTGCGGCGTGGCTGCTTCCGTATATAGCCCTATACGGAATGTGGTTCGTCTTGTGGTGAGGGGCCCGAAGGCAGTGCCCCGCAGGGGCACAATCTCACGCAACCTGAAGACCGCCCTCGTTGCTGAGGCACTGCAGCTCGCCGAGGCCGACGATCCGGTCGCCGTGATCACACGAGTGGGCGAGTTCTACGCGGGCCTGGAAGACGAGCTCGAAGTCATCGCCAGTATCCGGCTAGACGCCGTGCGCGAGCTTCGTCGGCGGGGGTGGGCCTACCAGCGCATCGCTGACGCGACTGGCCTTAGCAAGCCCCGAGTGCAACAGCTGGCAACGAGCGCCGGCGTCGGAGGGCATCTGCGTAGGCCGGCCGCCGATAACGAAGGCTGATCGCGGGCTGCCCCGAGAAGCGCCCTCCGCTCCAGCGGGAGCTAGAACAGCTCTCCCCCGCGCTCTGCACCCGCTGTCGGTGCCGAGCAGGACGATGCGGGCATGACAGGTGAGCCTCCAAACCCGGGCGTTGAGCAAGCCGACCGCATCGTCGACCAGGTCGACCGGCTGTCAGCGAGGTTGGACGCCGCTCGGGCGCTGACACGGAACATCCGTATTCTCTGCGTACAGGACGCTGGCGCCGTACCGCTCACGGATGATGGGCCCGGAGAGCCAACTGATGGTCGGGCTGAGAGCGATGTCCCGAGCGGCGGTCCCACCATGGAGGATGCGATTGTCCGACTGCGCGAGCTCCTGGACGAGGCACGTGGGATCGCTTACCGGTATCACCGTGGGCAGACCGGCCCGTACGGCACTCCCTCGCTGCCGTGGCCTGACTGGATCCTGTCTGACCAGGCGCCGCACTCCACGTTCGTTCAGGTCGAAGGCGTCGACACCGCGCCGGCTGGCAGCCTCTTTGAGAGGCTGACGTTCCAGCGCGATGAGGCCCGGCTGTGGGCACACTCTGACGCGCACCGTATGTGGCCGTTCCCCACAGATATTGCACCGCTGTGGCTCTACTCGAGCACTCTGCCGGCCGACCCGGAGATTGTCCGCCAGTGGCAGCGAGAACACCCTGAGCGTCAGGTCGAGTGGTAGCGAGGCTCGAGGGGGTTGGCGGTCGCGGTCCTGGACCCGGACCTGACCTCGACCATCGAGCAGCCGTGGCTTCGCCTAGAGCTGGTCGCTCTGGCAGAGCGGATGCTGGGCACCGGACAACCGGCGGGCTGAGCCCGGCTGACTCGCGCTCGCAGTTCCCGCGACGATGCCGGCCGGTGGCCGGTGTTGTGACCCCATGGTCCGCTTGAGTGAACCGGGCGGCGCACTGGAGCCGTTAGGTGGGTCTCGTCTGCGGCGCCTTCGGCGATACGCTGTTGGCGTGCCGCGGGACATGGTTCAGCCGGACCCCGAGCCATCGGGCATGCATCCGTACTTCGCGGCGATCGGCCCCTTCTACGACGAGCAGGGGGCCGCACACTGGCTGGGAAACATCACCCCTCGTGAACTTGAACGGCGCCGCGACCGCCACCAGGTCCTTGCGATGCAGACGCTCGACGGGACGTGGCTGTTCCCCGCATGGCAGCTCACCCCTGACGGGCACGTACTTCTCCCGCTCCTGCCCGCACTGCGCGCCCTCGCCGGACTCGACCGCTGGCTCGCTGGGGCATGGCTGATCAACGGGCACCCGGCACTCGACGGGCAGTCCCCCAGACAGGCATTGAGCGGTGGTGCCGACCCCAAGTGGATCGCCACGCTCGCCCTACAAGACCAGAACAGCATGGTGAGCTGAACGCAGTCTCGGCGATCAACACGGCAACCATTCCGGACCTCGGAAGGTCGCGCCCACGACAGCTGAAGGCTGCCTACGCTGACCGGGTGCCGGGTCCGAACTGGGTGTGGGTCATCCCCGTCGTGCTCGGATTCTGGGTGGGCTGCTCGTTGCTGGCTTCGTGGTGGCGTGATCGGAGCTAGCCGAATGCGGCGACGATCTGCTCGGTCGCTTCGTCAAGCGAGCCGTTCTTGTAGTGCCAGCGCACCCCATCCTTGTCGGTGAACAGAGCCTCGGTGGTCCACGAGGTCGGCCCGGACGGCTCGGTGTCGCTGTCCTCGTGCGTGATGCTCAGGTGCCGCTGCTCGGCGACTCCGTGCTGATTCGGCGTGAGCCGCGACCAGGACGTACGCGCTGTCTCGCGCCAACCGCCTACCCCTTGAGCGGTGGCCTTGAGCTCGACATTGAGGTACGTCCACTGGCTGGGGTTGAGGGCGCACACGGTGCCGTTGTGCTGTGTCCGGCCGCTGAGCTCGGTCAAGCTGCTGCTGTCGGCCCAACAGGTGAACTGCTGTGCGTGCGCGCGCCGCTCTCGGTACTCGCGCTGCCGACGGTCCGCGGCTGCCTCGTGCTGCTCCTGCCGTGCGATCTTCCAGCCGGAGAACGCGAGCCAGAGGGCACCTCCGGCTGCAATCCCAGCGATCCAGTCCGGCAATGAGCCCCAGTCGACAAACTCCAGGCCGAACGCACACGACTTCGCGGTCATGAGGTCACGCTAGCTGTCGCATCTCAGCACGTTGTTGATGTCATAGGTCCGGATCGCGGCTGCGAGATCCGGATAACTCGCGGCACGCCGGGATCGGACGTAACGCTGCGCAAGCGGTTCAAGCCGATGCGCCTGTTCGATTGGCGGCTTTCTTCCCGGTCGCAAGCTTCGTAACCTTTCGCCGGGGCTTCGACCCAACAGTTGACTCGTACCCCGCCTCTGTTGAGATTAGCTCCACGAGCTTTTGCACATATGCGGGCGTGTAGACGTACTGAGACATGGCCTGGACGTAGATGCAGTAATGGGCCTGAGTCTTGTCTGGAGTCTTGCTACTTCCACTCGGCCGAACGCCCAGAGTCTTCCAGGTACGGGCGAAGTGATTGGTCCGGAACTCGAACGGGATCTGGTCCTCCACCGCTTTGGCGGCGGCCTTAGGCAGCATCTTGTCCAGTAGTCCAACTTCGCGTTGCTTCTCAGTCACGAAGACTGTGCCCGCCTTGCCATCCTTCTTCAGTGCGGCCACCTCCTCGTCGCTCAGGTCGCGTGCACTAACAAACGTGACCGCCATGTCCGCTTCACTCTTCGGCCCCTTCACCGGTGTGAGCTGCACGCGGTAGACGAACTGCGGCGAGGCAAGGACCGCGGGGTCCAGTTCAGCCTCGAACTTCGTCACGTAGTTCCGCGCTGACGCGGGCAGATTCTTGCGCAACTTACGTTGGGCCTCGACGCCCTCCGGTGTAAGCGACTGAACGAAAACCGGAAATCGGAGCTCATCCGCCAGGCTGTAGGGCTTACCGAATCGCCGTATCAGTTCGCTCTCGAAGTTGATCACGTAGGCATGCGCGTGCGGTCCAGTCGTGGCCATGAAGGCGTCTTGGAAGCGGTGCTCGATCTTGTTGCGGAGACCAATGAAGAAGACGATGTTCTGCCGCACGGGGTCCGCGTCACTGAACTCGTGCTTTAGGCACTCGGTGAGATCCCATGTCTTGCGTGTCCCATCGGGATTCCGAACGTAGCGACGGTTCTTCTCCCGGAAAAGTATCGGCTCATCCCGGCGAGCGCGATCCGCGTGCAAAAGGTTCTGCCATGCCAAGTGCATGTGAACAACGAAGTCGAGATAGCTGCGTCTGTCGCCTGGTCGGTTGTAGAAGTCGATCGCCAGGCACGCCTGTCGACGCGCCTCCTGCATCGTGTGGTGCCACTGAGGTCTCGGTGCCATGCGTCCTCCCCGCTTCCTCGACACGATGCCACGACTTGCGAACGGCGTAGTGCAGGTGTGTGACGGTGTGCCGTCGGAAAGGGCACGCAGCAGCCAGATTCAGCCTCACCGCTCCGAGGCAGTCCCGGAACGCACGGCCCAAGCAGGGATGCCGGAGCCGGTCGCAGACCGCATCCAGCGCCAGCTCGACCGACGCGTCCGCCGCGGCCGACGCGTCCGCCGCGGCCGGGGCGACCGGGGCGACCGGGCGGTCAACACCCAGGCAGAAGCAATGCACCGGAACCCGGTGGAACCACCGACGGATGTGGTCGAGCATTGCCCTATGCCCATGTCGGAGTCCGAGGACGAGGCCGCTGCCCGCGACCTCGTCGAACGAGAGCTAGGCGTCGCGCTCACGTTCGCTGATGTCGATGGTCAGGTCGACTACCTCTTCACCGATGCCGGCGGGCGCGCAGGTGCCCTTGAGGTCACGACCCTCACCGACCAGAAGATGAAGGAAGCGCGGGTTGCGCACCGGACCAAGTCGCCGGGCTACCGCGCCAGCGGTCGGCTCACGGCTTGCTGGGACGTCGCTGTGGATGAGCGCGACGCCCGGTACAACGGACTTGTTGACCGCCTCGAGCCGCCGCTGGCCGCCCTGGAGCAGGCAGACGTGCCTGCCGACCGGTGGTGGATGATCGAGTCTCTCTGGGACCGAGCGGGCAGTGACCCGGAGCGCGCGGCGGTGCGCCGCCTCGCGCTGGCGAAGGTCACCATGCTCAATCGTCGACCCGCGGATCTCTGCAGCCGCGATCCCGCCACGCAGATGTGCACCAGGTCCACCTCGGCCTGGTCTCCGGCTACAGCGCCAGCGGCAGCGACGCCGCCGTAGCGGAGGTGGAGAAGTTCGTAGCTGCTGGAGAGGACAACCTGTGGAAGTTGCGCAACGCCGCCGTGGAGGTCCGACACCTGTTCGTCTGGCTCGACGCTCAGACCGACATGGCGGTGAGCCGCCCCTTCCGTGGTGGCCGCATTGAAACAGTACGAGCATTTCGGGCTGCCCCAGAACGCGCCGGACCTCCCGGAGGACGTCGATGTGTTGTGGGTGGTCGACCAGGTCACGGCGTCGGGCTGGCTCTGGGAGCCCACCCGCGAGCGGTGGTCGTCTCTGACCCGCCCGAGCTGAGCCTCCGGCCGGCCGCGGCGTCATCCTCGGCCCGTTCGGCGGCGCGCAGCCAGTCCGTCCGTGAGCGCTCGCGAGAGCCGTCACGAGGAGTGCTCGCGCCGGATTCTCAGCCCGCGTCGGTGTCGACGAGGCGATGCAGAATGACGGTGTCGGAGAAGCTCGGAACGCGGTTCTGCGCACCCGGTGCGGCGATCTCGCCGTCGGCCAGCATGTCGCGCACGACGGGAAGAACCTGGCTCTCCTTATAGATGGTCTGGTAGAGGGCGAACTTGCGCAGGGCGATGATGGTGGCGCTGTGTTCGGGCTGCGTCTCGAGGTGGGCTCTGATGAGGCGGCGCAGCGGGGCTGTCTGGGGCTCGAGCTCGATCTCGAGCGTCTGCTGTCCCGGGTCTCTCGGGTCGCGATACCCCACTCCTCCGACGGGGTCGACCTCCCACATGGCTTCCTTCATCTTCTGCAGCCCGCGTTCGTGGGAGGTGCCGAAGATCAGGTACAGCGACTGGCCCGTGTGATCAACGAGCTCGAAGTCCAGAACGTGGGTGAAGCCTGCGTTCCGGATAGTGCTGCGGTAGCGCTGGAGGAGCCAGCGTTCCTTCTCGGCTGATGGTTGCTCCGCGACACGTCGCCAACCCTGGTCCCCGAAGACCTTGTCGCCGTGGCCGATCTCCTCCACCTGCGCGAAGCGGAGGAAGTACTGCGGCTGCATGGTGATGATGACCTCGGAGTTGCCGTTGTTGGCCACCTTCGCCACCAGTGCGGCGGGGACACTGCCTCCCCAGGTGTCGAGCACCGCGAGGATCGGGCGGCCCCAGGCGCCGGACCGGGTCAGCGCGTTGTCCAGCGCGGGGTCGCAGTCGCCGCGCTCGATGGTGAGGTCGAAGCCGTGGTTGGAGAGGTCCTCGAGGGCCACGGGCGTGACCGCTTTGGCTACCTCGGTGTGCAGGATCTCGATGCACCGTGGCTCGTGGTCAATGAAGATGAACCGCATCCGTCCCCGGGCCACCAGAGACCGGAGTTCGGCGTCGCCGACGACGCTGCGGAGGGCGATGACAGGAGAGCCGGGAGCTCCGTCCTGGTACACGCCGGGGCCGGCGAAGCCCTCCGCGTAGGTGATGTTGGCGCCCCAGCCGCGCAGCATGATCGGGCTCCACTTGGACAGGTAGCGGTCATATAGCGCGTGCTTGGCCTTGGTGTGTGGGTCTGCGGCCCACGGGATCTGGCGGGGTTTGTTCGACATGCGTACCTGCTTGATGGTCTGGCTGGGCGCGGAACCTAGATGGCGCGCAGAGGTCGGGCTTCGGGCATCTCGTCCCAGATGTGGCCGTCCAGCTCCCGGCCGCCGCTCTTGGCGCGGATGCCTCCCCACTGCTTGAAGAAGAAGGGAGTTCGGCCGGCAACGCACTGGTCGCGTACGTCGCGAATCCAGTCCGGGGATACCGGGCGTGCTCCGACGCCGCTCTCGCCCCCGGCGATGACCCAGTCGATGCCCGTCAGGGGAAGGTCGGGTAAGGGTCCTAGAAGAGGCTCGCACGACAGGAACCTGACCGCTGCGGGAACTTTCGCCAGGTCGGTGATGCGGTCGTACTGGCCTGTGGACTCGACGCTGACACCCATCCACACGTTGGCCGGCCACGGCAGGGTGTGCGCGATACGGGTGAGCCGTCGTGCCCGCTTGGTGAGCACCTGGTAGGTGTGGTGAGGCGTTTCCTCCATCACCTTGAAGACGTCCCGGATGAACGCGACAGGGACTCGGGCGTGGAAGAGGTCGCTCATCGAGTTCACGAACACGACCCGGGGGCGTTTCCAGGAGTACGGAATGTTGAGGGCGTCGGGATGCGTGGCCACGCCGAAGCCTGGTCCGCTGGTCCGTGGGTCTCCGTCAGTCTGGTACTTGGTATTGCCCATGGCCTTGAGGCGGCGGCTCAGCGTGAGCGCGTAGCAGTTGTCACAGCCCGGCGAGACACGGTCGCACCCCGTCGTGGGGTTCCACGTCGCCTCGGTCCACTCGATGGCGCTCTTGTCGGCCACGAGCCGGAATGTACTTCTCTGTGGCCGCGGTCATGGGGACCCTGGCGCGCCGGTGCGTCGGCGCAGTCGGCCCCGCGACGTGTCGGGCCATGCCCGCCAGCCAGACCCATGCGTCGAACGTATGTTCGACTACCGTTGAGTGATGGCTGGTGGGATGCGCAGCGGGTCGGGCCTGGGCGGCCCGCTCGGCGAGCGCGTCGCCCGAATGCGGGCTCCGCAGCACGCGGCCAACACGGGGCGATATATCCGGCCTCGGCACGTTGTCGTGAACGTCACCACCGACCCCGCCTACGCGTGCCCCGGTGTCCTGGTGGGCTGGCGCCGGGGTGCAGACGGAGGGTCTTGGGAGGCTCTGGTGACCTTTGTGGAGGGCGGCGGCACCCGCGAACCGCGTGTGGTGACCGCGTGGCTTCCGGCCGCGCACGTGCGGCCGATCTGAACGGACGACCGCCGACGGAGACAGGCCGAAGGGGTAGAGATTGCTTCCGACTCAGACGCGGTCGAAGGGCCGGCTGTTGAGGCGCTCGTGGCGATGCAGCAGCGTGTCGCACAACTCGAGCGCGTGCTTGGGCGCGAACAGGGCGCGGCCCATGCTGCTAGTAAGTCGGGCGTGCAGGACGTCGGGGTCAGGGGTCGGCTGTAAGTCGCGTTCGAGGAAGGTCAGGTGCGCCCAAGGGCGTGCGTGGGCGAATCCGGAGCAGAGCTGCCAGATGAAGTGAGTGGACATGAGCCCGGTAGACGGCCGTAGCTCGTCGACGTACCTCACGACATCGGTCGTGGAGTAGCCACGCCGCAAGCGTGGCGGCAGCTGCCCGAGCGACGCGAGGGCTATCGACTCGAGTTCGCTGAGGCGGGTGCCCTTGTCCTTCGGTGCCGGAACACCGAAGCGGTCGGTCGCTGAGTGGCTGTCGTTGACGTTCTGGATGTGCCACCGCACGAGTCGTTCAACACGAACGGCGCGCCGCCGCGGACCGAGCATCCACAGGGCGGTGGCGAAGTTCTCGATGGCGCCGCGCGCGAGCACGTAGTGAGCCGCCTGGTGGAGGATCATCTGGCCGCCGTGGTCGTGATCTGGGCGACCGAACGTCAGGTGCCGGACCCCGTTGAGGTTGTCGATGCCGGCGTTGAGCAGTAGCTGGACCGCGTGACTCAGCTGGAACGGCCGCGTTGCACGGTCGTCGCCGGCCAGTGGGGTGCCGGGCTGCGTGGCCCACACGGCATAGCTATCGGCACGTCGCACCAGCTCATCGATCTCCTCGACAACGCCTGGCCAGAGCTGGCCGGCCAAAGAGTCGAAGTCCGGCTCCGCAGCGGCGCCAGAGGTCTCGACGGTGGTCATGGTGCTGCGACTGAACCAGAGGAGACCAGTCCAGGTCCACGAGATTGCGCGCATGGTCGGCGACCTCGCGGCTCACAGCTCATCGCGTGGGTCCCCCAGCGATGCGGTCCTCCAGCGAATCGTGTCCCCGCCCGGGTCTACCAGTTCAGAGCGAAGCCAAGGCGAGTCAGCCAACTGGCGACAGACCTCTTGGTGCTGGTGCTTGAGGACTGCAGCTCGAGTGCCCGCCTCGAGCTCTTCCTCGCTAGCGACGGGGAACGCCTCACCTTCAGCGACGTGCAGGTCGACAGCCAGCTCCTCTCGTCGGCTTCGCGCGAGCTCCAGGGCAGTCTCGATGCGGGCAGCGAGCCCTTCGAGCGTCTCGCCCTCGCCGCGTTCGATCAGGATCGGCCATGCCTCGGCTAGGTGCGTATCCCGCCACGCTCGGGAGGCGGCCCGCAGCTCGGAGACCTGGGCGGAGCTCAGTGTTCGCTCGGTGCCACCGACCCGTGGTCGCGCCAGCAGGTCGTGCCGAGGCTGGCGCCGCCCGCAGGTGCAGTTGGCTCGCCCCTTCTCGACGTTGCTGACGTGATGACCCTGGACCGCGGTCCACTCGTAGATGGGCCGTGGCGGCATACCCACGTCGGGCTCGGTCAGCGAGTGCGTCATGACTGGCTCTCCCTTCCCCAGTTTTGGCTTCTCGGGTCCGGCCACAGAATCCGGCTTGGCGGCCTGACTGTGACTTGATGATGCCGAGTGCCACCGACACTGACGCCCGTGGAGGTAGTTGCTGCGGCAATCTGTCCGACCGAGTGATGCCGGCAAGGTGGAGTTCGGTGATGGCTGAAACAACAACGGCGAATGGTGTCGGTGGCCTCAGGTAGACCACATGCATGGACAAGGACGATCCAGCCGCTTCCAGTGACACCCGCAGCGAGCGCTCTGCGGCCGGCTCAGGCGCTTCGGAGACACACGACGTGATGAACCTCGACCACGGGCCCGATGACGGCCCGGACGACGCCGGCCTGGAAGACGGGTTTGAGGATCGGGTCGCGCAGAGCATCTACGACATGTTCTGGGCACCCGAGATCGTCAGACGTGGCGGCCTCAAGGCGCTGGGTGGTCTACATTCCGCATTGGCCGTGCTACCCCCTGATGGACCCGTCGAGGTCCGACTCAACGACGAGGTGCAGCTGGCGGCTCGGTCTCACGACGCCAGCTCGGTGCGGCGGGGCGAGGTGCTGACGCTGGAGAACCTCGAGCACCTCGCTTCGTTGGAGCCTGTCGACATCGATCCCGATGCTGGATGGGCGCTCTACGCCGTCCTGCCTGACGGCAGCGGTGTGGTCGCCTTCGACTACCGGGTCAACCGAGGCCGAGCTGACGGGCTGCTCGCGCGCGCTTCTCAGTTCTACGAGACCGCGTGCGAGGCGGTCTCCGCTGACCGTCCCGCGGTTGCCGTCGAATGCCTCTACGCGGCGGCCGAACTATCAGTGACCGCGATGATGGGCTTGGGCGGTGAGGGCGGCGAGCGCCGTCGTAGCAGTCACGGCCACCGCCTGTCGTGGCTGAACTATTTCACTCGGCTCGGTAACGCGCCGCGGGACTTCCACGACGTCCTCAAACTGCTGGCGCGGTGGCGCCCCGCCGCGAGATACCTCGACCCCCGCGGCGACGAAGAGAACACGCGCCGCGGGCTGCCCTCGCCAGCTGAGCTTGCTGCTGCGCAAGAAGATGTCGGAGCTCTCCTGCAGCATTCACGAGCCAGATCCGCGCCGCTGAACACACCGGGCTGAACGGCCCCACGCGGCACGAGACTTCGACCCAGACATGCGCACGCGGCCACGGCCAGTACGTGGGCGAGGATCGCGACGGACAGCACCCGTCGGCGCCCCGCGAAGTCGCTCACCGTTCCCGCGACGAGCTGACCCATCGCCAACCCCAGCACGGTCGCGGTCAGGCTCACTCCAGCGGACCCGGAGAGCCTTCGCCAACAAGCCGCGTCCCCGTCGGACGGCCCGAGTCCTCGAGGTCCGCGACAACCGTTGGCAGGTCAGCCCGCGTCTCGCTGAGCCCCACACCAGCGAACCTAGCGACGCGCACCGACACCCCGGGTGATCAAGACTTTGACACCGGCAGCGTGTTCTCCGCCCGCGTGATCCTCCGGAGACACGCACTACTGAACATCATTCTCTGCTTTGACCCTTGGCGGGGGCTCCGTTGGCCCGGGTGTCAAAGGCCGTACGCCAATGCCACCGTCTGCGCTACCCGCTCCGGCTTGGTCGACAACGCTCTCCGCGTGCCTTGAGACGAGCACTCAGCCCCGCCGTTGAAGGCATGCAGTTCGGGACCACTGGCCCGATGTTCCGGTCGTCTTGACACCGACTGGAAGAGCAAAACCATCCCTAAGCATGAGGCTTAGTGCGCTGTGAGCGCAGTTCACTGTGGTAATGGATAGACCCCTATACATCAGCGACCTGGTGGAGCCGGTTCTCGCCCACATGTCGCCCAAGTCCCGACCCACCTATAAGCCGGCCATCATGCGGCTGGCCCAGGACCATGGAGGCGACCAGCTGGCATTCGTGCGTCTTCCGCAACTGGAGACGATCCGCGACTCGATGCGTCGCGAGATCTCGGAGCGGAAGGTCGAGCGCGCTCGGGCCAACGGACGCAGACTGATGTCGTACGACCCCGATGCGCATGGCCACGGCGCGGCCGAGAACGCCGTGCGGGGACTGCGCTACTTCTTCCGCTACGCGGTCAACTGCGGATACCTCGCCGTGGACCCGGCACTCAACCTCAAGGCCCCCAAGCGTCGCCCGGCCCCGGAGCGACCGCTGACGAGCGAGGAGCTGGCCGACGTGTGGCGCGGCGCCCTGTGCAACTCCGATGACCCCGAGCTGGACGAACTGATACTGACCACGGTCCGCCACACCGCCTGCCGACGCGAGGGGACGATCAACCTGAGCGTGGACCACCTCAACTTCGAGCGCGCCAGCATTCTGCTGTCGGAGAAGAACGGGAAGATCCGTGAGCTGCCGCTGCGGGTTGACCTGCTCGAGCGGCTCCGTGGGCACGCTCTCTCGCGTGGGGCGCAGCGCCCCGGCGACGCGGTGCTCAGGTACAAGGACGGGCATCCACTGACCCGGCGGCGGTTCAACACGATCTTCGACCGGGTGGACCGCACCTGTGGCTGGACCGAGCCACTCGACGTCGGTGCTCACTGGATCCGCCACACCACGCTGGCCGACATCGCCGCCGTGTCCGGCTTGCGCGTCGCCGAGAAGTTCGCCGGCCACACGGACGAGGAGCTGGGGGTGATCGGGCGCTACACGAAGCCGACCTTCGAGAACCTGGCCGACGCCTACGAGGTGGTGTTCGGTGCTCGGCGCTGATGACGACCCGGACGCCGCTCACGGGCCGCTGACCTCCGCCGTCCTCATGCGGATCGCCCGACCTCAGGTTCGCGCCGACCCCCAGCAAGCCGGCGAGCACGGCATCTGGACAACGCGCTCAGACATCCTGCCCGGGCAGCAGGTCTTGGACGGGCAGATCGTCGCGGCCCGGTGGGGCCAGCTGCACTGGTTCGGGATGGCCCGCTGGGACGACAGGGATCGCGACCTGATCTGGCTCACGCCCCTGCCCGGTATGCCCATCCCGCGGCTATGGGCGACACACTCGGCTCCCGACCTGGTCAGCGACGTGGTCGACGCGCTCGTGGAGACCGGCGTGGTGCGTGGGGGATTCGCCGCGATGGTCGTCGAGACCGTCCTGTCCACCCGGCTCGAGTCCCTCTACGCAGACGTCGACGCCGCCATCGCCGCGGCAGTGACCGCCGCCCTGGACCGGCCCGCAAGGTGAGGATCCGCGGCTGCCTGCGGAGGCGCCTGGCGACCAAGGCCCGTCGCCCCCGCCGACTACCATCCGAAGGATGGAGAGGATCCGCGGAAAGTGGTCCGACGCAGAGCGTCAAGCCGAGATGCGACGTGCCCTCGGCGAGCGGCTGCGCAACCTCCGCGCCGAGTCGGGCATCGTGCTCAGCGATGTCGCGGCCCAGTCGGGGATCTCCTACAACTACATCTGCGACATCGAGCGCGGCTCCAAGATGCCCCCGCTGCCCACGCTTGTGGCGTTGTGCGAGACCTATGGGGTCCTGGTCACCGAAGCACTGCGCGGCCTGTTCCCCTTCGACACTGACAAGGCCGAAGCGTCCCGCACAGCCAACTCCTCAGCCGCCGGTCAGGACCGGCGCTCGACGACCGCGGCACCACCTCCCGCGGCTGCCGGAGGCCGGACTCCCAGCCGTCCGACCACGGCCCAGGCGGTCATCTCCTGACCTGCGGGTTTCTCCTGCGGCCCCGACGCGCCGCGACCCCACGCCGCCGGCCGTAGGCGGGCTCGGCTGCGGCGCGAGACTCAGCCGGAGCGTGGCTCCCGGTCGTGCGAGCGGCAGTGCTGAAGCATCTGGGACAGATGACCATTTCTCCCGGCCGAGCCCGCGCCCCGCGCGGGTTGGGGCACTGGGACAGTTCAATCGCGCCACGCCGATCCTTGCGAATCTCTGGACCTCGGCCGTGCGCAGGACCACCCTCCATCGCATGGCCAACCCGCAGACGCCGCTTCAGGTGTTCGAGTCGCTGCCATGGCCCTGGCCGTTTGTCGGACTCGAGCCTGAGACCGAGGACGTCGTCTCAGTACTCCTCCTGAACGGGTCCCTGGGCTGGAAAAGCTCCGCCACTAGGAACCCAACGCCTCTGCTGCGTGTCGCGGCGACCGAGGACCAGGCTGCTGCCCTCACCCACCTGTTCCGCGGGGGCAGCTGGATTGGCGCAGAGCGCGTCTGGGTTCTCAACTCAGGGGTGCGGGTCGGTGTCACACTCTCGGCGGCCGTCATGTGGGCACCCGAGCGTCGCGACCTCGCAGAGAACGACCCGCCGGCGTTGGCGACGCTGGACCGCTTCACGGAGTTCAGCACCAGGTGGTTCGCCGCCCTCGGAGTAGGCAAGTGCCGCTGCTGCCCACTGCCGATCAGCCGGGCCGGGGACGGCCTTGGGTGCTGGTGGCATGCCGGCCTGCGGCGGGCCGCGCTCCAGCGCATCGGCGAGATCCACTGGGACCGGGTACGCGGTTGCACCTGCGCAGACAGCAGGGCGGGCGACATGCCATGCAGGGCGTGCGTGGTGGAGATGTTCACCGTCGAGCGCGAGATCCTCAGCCTGTCCCCGTCGCGGTCGGCTGCCGACCTCCGCGCCACCCTGGGCCGACGTCTGGCAGCCGGTCCGCACCCGACCGACGACCTCGTACTCGACCTCTTCAAGCGAGACAGAGGGTGAGCCATCTGCCACGGCAACGAGCCAACGCCGCACCCGATCTCGTCTCGGCCTTCAGCCACTGCCACGCCGACGGGCGCCTCGGACTGAACCCCGAGAAGCACCCACCGACGACACCCGCAGATACGACTCGCCTCTGGGTCGCGGCCGCCGCAAGCGGCGCGCTCGTCCTCACGTCCGACCGTCAGGCGGCCCGCGTCGGCACGCCTCTGCGAGTCGCCGCGGGCCGAACCCGCCTGACTCCGCCCCTGACGCGAATGGTTCGCGCCCCGTGCCCCGTGCTGCTCATCAGCGACACGGTCCAGACCGTGATCGTCACCAACCTCAACCACCCCGACACCACCGCTGCAGTGCTCGAGCTCGCGCAACGGCTCTACACCACCGCAGCTCACCCCACTCTGACCTAGCCGGATTTGGCCTAGCCGGATCTGACACAGCCGAACGGACTTCCCCAATGACGACCAGCTTCCCGCCCGAGGACCGCGACAGCGGGCCCGACGGCACCAACGGCACCGACGAGAACAGCATCCCGGAGGGCACGCCTTCGGCCACGGACCGCGACCCGCTCAGTGGTGTCGAGCAGCCCGACCTCGGCCACCAGCACCAGCCCGCCGGCCCGACCCCGGACATCCTCGACCTCATCGCGCAGTTCGCCACCGCCAAGGGCGTCCCGCCAAACAAGCTCTTCAACGCGCTGCAGTCTCTGGGTCTGGACAGCCCCCGCATGACGCTGCGCGAAGCTGTCGAGAAGGTCTGGGACGAGCTCGCCGACTGGACCAAGGGGAAGGCGCTGCAGCGCCTCCTGGACGGCGAGGCCATGACCATCGTTGCCGGAGAGCTGGTCCAGGGCTTCGCGGGACTCGGTGACGTGCCGATCGACGAAATCACCACCGCGCGGCTCCAGTGCCTTCAGAAGGACATCCGTCGCTACGTCGGCGCGATCGAGGCCGCGCAGCACAGGGCCGCCCAGAGGCTCGCCCGAAGCTACGACGGTCGTGACTTCGGCCACGGAGCCGAGCGGACCTTCGTCGAAACCACCACACGCGTCTTCGCGGTCCTGACCTACCGCGGCTTCGTCGACATCAACCCCGCTGCGGCGCTCGGCGGAGGCCGGACCGGCCTGCGCAAGCCCAAGCCGGCGGTGCTCCGTCGTGCCGCCGAGGACACCGAGATCAACAACGCCTTCCAGGTCGTCTACCTGGAGTGCTACGACTACGAGCTCGACGCCTTCTACTGGCAGGCACTCCTGCGCTCCGGTGCCCGGCGCGCTGGCATGCTCGGGCTGCGGCTGGGCGGCATCGACCTCAAGAACTGCGAGCTCACCACCCACCAGAAGTACGGCGTCGCCCACACCCGCCCGGTAGCCCGCAGCATCCTGCGCGGCATCCGCGACCTCGCCATCGCCCGCGGTGCAGAGTCCGACGACGACTTCGCCTTCCGGATGAAGAACGGCAAGCCGATGACCCGTCGCCACGTCGACGGCATCTTCGCCAAGGTCCAGCAGTCTGGAGTCCTGCCCCGGACGATGGCCTTCTCCAGCCACGTCTTCCGCCACACCTGCCTGACCTGGATCGAGGAGACCTCAGGGGTCTTGATGGCCAGGGCCTGGGCCGGCCACGCGCCGGGAAGGCTCGGCACGGTCGGCACCTACATCCCCAACGAGCTGGCCCCAGCCCGCTACCGCGCTGCCGCCGAGGCCACGTTCGGCCCCCTCGAGGACGAGCCGCTCGGCGCCAGCCCCTGGCTGATCGCCGCCGGAGGTCACCAGGGCACGGCCGACACCGGTGTGCTCCACCGCGTCGACCTCTTCCGCAGCCCGCGGCTGCGGCCCGAGCTCACAACCACGGCCACGCGTCGTCCCGACGAGGGAGGTGACACCGGGCCGACCCCCGGTCACGCCTACTGATCGCCCGGGGCCGCCCAGCTCGAGGTTCTAGGTCCTCGATTTTCTGACAGGCGGCCCCAAGTCCGGGCGGCTCGGCGCCGTCCGCACCACTCGCTCAAGCCCAGATGCACAACACCACACCAGCACGACACTCACGCGGCCCGCACCCGGCGGGTCGCACTGGTAGGAAGAGGCAGAACGTGACCAGAACGCCTAGGACACGTGGATCTGGCTCTGCGCCCCGTAGCGGGTGTCAGAGTCCCCCCTCGGACACTCAGAACTGGCCATCGACCAGCGCCTTCAACGCTTGATGGCCAGCGTCAGGGCAAAATCGACGGGAGCGTCGGTCCAGACGCGGGTCACACCGAACCCCGCCTGCTCGAGTTCGTCGGCGATCTTGCTGACCCGGAACTTGGTCGAGATCTCCACCCGGATCTCCTCACCGACCGCGAGGTCGAGTACCACGTCGGCACCGGGGATGGTCACGGTCTGCGGCACTTCCGAGCGCAGCCGCAGGTCCATCCGTTCCATGTGGGCGTCCCAGAAGGGCACATAGGAGAAGGCGTCGAGGTCGAAGTCGGCGCCGAGCTCGCGGTTGAGCACTCGCAGCGAGTTGCGCACGAACCCGGCCGTGACTCCGCCGGGGTCGTGGTAGGCGGCGATCAACCGGTCGGCGCTCTTGACCAGGTCGGTCCCCAACAGCAGCGAGTCCCCGGGCTCGAGCACGTCGGCAAGTGCGCCGAGGAACGCCCGGCGCTCCTCGAGGTAGAGGTTGCCGATGGTGCCACCGAGGAACGCCACCATCCGCCGACCGCCGCGCGGCAGCTGCGCCAAGTGAAGCGTGAAGTCGCCCACCACCGCGTCCACCTGGAGCCCCGGATGCCGACGGGCGATCTGGTCGGCGGCCTCACGCAGGGTGCCCTCCGACACGTCGACCGGAGCGAACCGGGTCAGTTGGCCGGTGGCGGTGAACGCGTCGAGCAGCAGCCGGGTCTTCTCGCTGGTGCCCGATCCCAGTTCGACCAACGTCGTCGCCCCGCTGGCCCTGGCGATCTCCGCGGCATGGTCCTCGAGGATCGAACGCTCCGCGGCGAATGGGTAGTACTCGGGCAGCTTGGTGATCTCGTCGAAGAGCGCCGAGCCGATGTCGTCGTAGAGCCACTTCGGCGGCAGCGTGCGCGGATGAGAGCTGAGCCCGCGACGGACATCGGTCACCAGGGTCCCGCTGGCCCAGTCGGGGTCCAGCAGCACGGAGACCTTCGGCTCGAGATCGGCGGTCATGCGGCGCTCCTCGGCGCACCGCCGTCAGCGAGCCGCAGGCCCGAGAGCGCCCAGCGTGCACCGGGCGGGAAGAAGTTGCGGTAGCTCGCTCTCGTGTGCCCCGATGGCGTGAGGGCGCAGCCCCCGCGCAGAACCATCTGGTTGGACATGAACTTGCCGTTGTATTCGCCGATCGCGCCCGCGGCCGGGTGGAAGCCCGGGTAGGGCAGATAGGCGGACGAGGTCCACTCCCAGCAGTCGCCGAAGGCCTGGCGCAGCCCACCGGTGGCCGGTCCGGCCGCCCGCGGATGGAACGTCTCGGTGTCGGCGAGGTTGCCTTCGACGTCGGGCGCGATGCTGCGGACCCCGTGCTCCCACTCGGCCTCGGACGGCAGCCGCTTGCCGGCCCAGGAGGCGTAGGCATCGGCCTCGTAGTGGCTGACATGGGCCACCGGGAGACCAGGATTGACCGGGAAAGTGCCGTGCAGCGTGTGCTCGAACCAGACGCCGTCGAGCTCGGTCCAGTAGAACGGCGCGCGCCACCCCTCCGCATTGACCCTCGCCCAGCCGTCGGAGAGCCAGAGGTCGGCCCGTCGATAGCCGCCGTCGGCCATGAACTCCAACCACTCGCCGTTGGTGACCAGCCGATCGGCGAGCCGGAACGGCTCGAGGAAGACCTGATGCAGGGGCAGCTCGTTGTCGAAGGAGAAGTGCGCCTCGCGGTGCCCGATCTCCACGAGCCCGCCCTCGACGTCGACCCACCCAAGGCGGTCGGGCTCGCTGGCGACACTCGGGCGACCGGCGTACGACGGCTGCAACGGGTTGAGCGAGAGGACGTGCTTGATGTCCATGAGCAGCAACTCCTGGTGCTGCTGCTCATGGTGGAAGCCGAGCTCGATCGTGTCGGAGAGCTTGGCGAGGGTGCCGTCGTCGAGGCCGGCGACCAGGTCGCGCATCCGGTCGTCGACGTTGGCGCGGTAGACGCCCACGTCGTGGGCGCCCGGCCGGCTCACCACGCCGCGCTGCGCACGCGCGTATCGAGGCCCCACTGCCTCGTAGTAGCTGTTGAACAAGAACCAGTAGGTGTCCTGGAAGGGGGCGAACGCTGGTTCGTGGTCGGCGAGCACGAACGTCTCGAAGAACCAGGTCACGTGCGCGCGATGCCACTTGGTGGGCGACACGTCGGGCATCGACTGGACCGTCTGGTCCTCCGGTGAGAGTGGCGCGGCGAGTCGCTCGGTGTGGGATCGCACCTCGTCGAAGCGAGCCACGAGCGAGGTGGAAGTCCAAGGGGTGGAAGTCATGGGTGGTGCCTCCTCGTCCGGCCGCGCGGGTTGCGCAGCCGTTCTGGTCCGACGCTATGGGCGACCACCGACAGTGCTCGTGGACGGCATCAGTGTTCGCCTGCTGTTCCCTGCTCTGTCTCCGGTCGTGGCGCGGCGTTACAGCGACGCCCTCGGGCAGTTCACCGTCGGAAGCCACGAAACGCATCGAGCAGCGTCGACGTCGCCTCGGTGGAGAGCGAGTCCACCGGGATGGAGCCCAGCCGGGTCGCGGTCTCCTCCATCTGCCCGAGGTAGGCCGCACAGCCGTGACAGAGGCCGACGTGGAGCTCGAACCGCGCCCGGGTCCCATCATCGAGCGCATCCTCGAGATAGTCGGTGACCAGCTCGACGAGCTCCTGGCAGCTCAGCTGCCCGACCTCCTCGCTCACGACACCTCCTCGCTCGGCTCGGCGGCGAGATAGCGGGCCAGGACCTGACGACAGCCGGCGCGCGCCCTGTGGAGCAGGACCCGCTGGTTGGCGGCCGATACGTCGAGCAGCTCGCACACCTCATCCGAGGAGCACCCGACGACGTCCCGCAGGGTCAGCACGATCCGCTGGCGCTCCGGCAACCGCTCCAGCACCGTCCGCAGCTGGTCCTGGATCTCGATCTCGAGCACTCGGTCCTCGACGGTGCGCCAGTCCGACGGGAAGGACTTCCAACCGCCGGCGTATTGGTCCTCCGGCCCGCGGAACAGGCCGGGGTCCACGGTCGGGCCCTCGTCCTCGGCACCGAGGCTGCTCCACGGCAACGAGCGGTGCTCCTTGACGCCGCGGGTCTTCGCGATGTTGACCAGGATGCGATAGACCCAGGTGCGCAGCGCGGCCCGACCCTCGAACGCATCGAGTCCGCGAATCACGGCCAACCACGTGTCCTGGACGACCTCCTCTGCCGAGGCCTCCGTGGACACGAAGCCGCGGGCGAGCAGGAGCATCGGGCGTGACCAGTCGGTGACCAGGCGCGTGAACGCTGCCTCGTCGCCGGCACGCAACGCCGCGACGAGCTCGCCGTCGTCACTCGACACAGAGCGACCATAGCCATCAGGAGCGGTACTCGGGGTTCTCGAAGTCGAACCGTGCGCCGGCGTTCCATTGCGAGCGCTGGTTGCCGTATCCAGGGACCCCGCCGGCATCCTTGAGCAACTTCGCGAGGTGCATGAGGTTCCAGGTCATGAAGGTCGTGTTGCGGTTGGTGAAGTCGTTGTCGGGGCCACCGCTTCCAGGATCGAGGTACGACGGTCCGGGCCCCGCCTCGCCGATCCAGCCCGCGTCGGCATTGGGCGGGATCGTGTAGCCGATGTGCTGCAGCGAGTAGAGGATGTTCTGAGCGCAGTGCTTGATCCCGTCCTCGTTGCCGGTGATGAGGCACCCCGCGACCCGGCCGTAGAAGAGGTACTGGCCCTTGTGGTTGAGCTCGCCCGACAGCGAGTAGAGCCGCTCGATGAGCTGCTTGGTGATGCTGGAGTTGTCACCCAGCCAGATCGGCCCCGCGACCACGAGGATGTCGCTGGCGAGGATCCCGGGGTAAAGCTCGGGCCACGCGTCGCTCTCCCACCCGTGCTCGCGCATGTCGGGGTAGACGCCGGTCGCGACGTCATGGTCGACCAACCGCAGCTGATCCACCTCGACGCCATGCTTGCGCATGATCGCCGCGCTCACGTCGACCAGTCCCTGGGTGTGGCTCGGATCGGGGCTCCGCTTGAGCGTGCAGTTGACGAACGTCGCGCGCAGGCCGGTGAAGTCGTGCTGATCGGTCATGGTCGCTCCTCGGGTCGAAACGGATCACGCATCAGTGCCATCGCCAGGGCAACCCGTTACAGCTGACCCTCCTAGATCCTCCTAGCGGAAGTCGCGGGACTGAGCCCGGGCCTGGAGCACGGCCCCGGCCCCGGGCACCACGACGTCGATGCCCTCGACCCGGTCCGCGACCAGGTTGGTTGCGCCCTCCTCGCGCTCGAGGATGCCGCGCACCACGACGGCGACTCGGTTGCGGGCCGCCTGGCGATGGGCACGCATGACACCGATGGAGCAGACGACGTTGAGCATGCCGGTCTCGTCCTCGAGGTTGAGGAACGTCACGCCCTGCGCAGTGCCCGGGCGCTGACGATGGGTGATCAGTCCTGCGACGTGTACCCGGCGGCGGGTCTCGACGGATTGGAGATCGCCCACGGATCGGATGCCGGCCCGGGCCAGCTCCGCGCGCAGATGCTCGACGGGGTGCTTCTCCGGGGAGATCCGGGTGGCCCAGAGGTCGGCGAGGGTCAACTCGACGTCGGTCATCGCGGGGAGCGACGGCAGCCCAGCCGCGGGCGTCGAGCCGGCGAGATGGTCGGGCCGCTCGGCGGCGCCGGCCGCCCAGAGAGCCTGCCGCCGGTCGAGGCCGAGGGAGTCGAAGGCGCCCGCGGTGGCCAACGCCTCCAGTTGGGCCGAGGTGAGTCCCGCGCGGCGGGACAGGTCGGTGAGGTCGGCGAACGGTGACTGGTCGCGGGCGGCCACGATGCGTTGAGCCACCTCGAGACCGATCCCGCGGACCGAATCGAGCCCGAGGCGGACCACGTGCCGCCCGTCGCGGCGGTGGGTCAGCGTCGGATCGGGGCTGTTCGCGGCCCACTCGGTCCGGTCGTGGAGCGGCCGCGTGCACTCGTCGAGACCGGTCGCTGCGGCCGGATCCACCGGGTCGAGGAGTTCGAGGTCGGCCCGGGCGCCGGACCGCACCAGATCTGGGCGGCGCACGACCACCCCGTGGCGGCGCGCGTCGGCGACCAGCGACTGCGGGGAGTAGAACCCCATCGGCTGATTGCGCAGCAGCCCGGCCAGAAACGCCGCCGGGTAGTGCAGCTTGAACCAGGAGCTGGCATAGACGAGCAGCGCGAAGCTCAGCGCGTGCGACTCCGCGAAGCCGAAGTTGGCGAAGGAGAGGATCTTGACGTAGATCGCGTCGGCCGCGTCACCGACCAGCCCGCGTCGAGCCATCCCGGTGTAGAGCGTCTGCTTGATGCTCTCGATCCGCTCCACCCCACGCTTGGAGCCCATCGCACGTCTGAGCAGGTCGGCGTCGTCACGTGAACAGTCCCCCAGAGCCACGGCCATCGCCATCAGCTGCTCCTGGAACAGCGGGACGCCTCGGGTCCGCTCCAGCACTGGCACTAGGTCGGGGTGGTCGTAGGTGACCGGCTCGACGCCGGTCGCGCGCCGGACATAGGGGTGGACGGCACCGCCCTGGATCGGCCCCGGGCGGATCAGGGCGATCTCGATGGCGAGGTCGTAGAACTCGCGCGGCCGCAGTCGAGGCAGCGTGCCGATCTGAGCCCTGCTCTCGACCTGGAAGACGCCGACCGAGTCGGCGCGGCACAGCATGTCGTAGACGCCGGGCTCCTCCTTGGGCAGGGACGCAAGGGTCCAGGACTCCCCGGTGTGCTCGGCGGCCAGCCTCATCATGTGGTCGAGCGCACCGAGCATGCCGAGGCCGAGCAGGTCGAACTTCACCAGCCCCATCGACTCACAGGAGTCCTTGTCCCACTGCAGCACGGTCCGCCGCTCCATCCGGGCCCGCTCGATGGGACAGACCTCGCCGATCGGCCGCTCCGTCAGCACCATGCCGCCCGAGTGAATCCCGAGGTGTCGTGGCGCACCCATCAGCTGGTCGGCCAGCGCCACGACCGGCTCGGGCACGTCGTGCGCACCGGGATCGCCTTGGTCACCGCTCACCACCGCCTGCCAGCCGTCGATCTGCTTGGACCAGGCGTCCTGTTGCCCCGGCGAGTGGCCGAGCGCCTTGGCCGCATCGCGCACGGCCATCCGCGGGCGATAGGTGATCACGTTGGCCACCTGCGCGGCGTTGCGACGTCCATAGGTGTCGTACACCCACTGGATGACCTCTTCGCGCCGGTCGGAGTCGAAGTCGACGTCGATGTCGGGCTCCTCGTCACGATGCGCCGAGATGAACCGCTCGAACGGCAGGCGGTAGAAGACCGCGTCGACGGCCGTGACGCCGAGGGCGTAGCAGACTGCCGAGCTCGCCGCCGAGCCCCTGCCCTGACAGAGGATGCCCTGGCTGCGAGCGAAGTCGACGATGTCGTGCACGATCACGAAGTAGCCGGCGAAGTCCTTGTCGGCCACGACGCGCAACTCGTGCTCGATCCGGTCTCGCGCCTCCTGCGCGTGGGGCTGCCCGGCGTAGCGCTCCTCGAACCCTCGCCACACCAGCTCTCGCAGCCAGGAGTCGGCGGTGTGTCCTTCGGGGATGCGGTGTTTGGGCAGTCGTGGTGACGCCTTCCTGAGGTCGAAGGCGAGTTCGTCGGCCAACGCCACGCTGGCGGACACGGCGTCCGGCCACCGAGGCAGGGCCCGCGCCACCTCCGCGCCGCTGCGCAGGAAGGCCGCTCCGGAGAGGTCCAGCCAGCCGTCCATGTCGGCGAGACTGCGGCGCGCGCGCACCGCGGCCATCGCAGAGGCCAGCCTGGCCGAGCGCGGCGTCGCGTGGTGGACGTTGCCGGCCGCGACGACCCGCAGGCCGTGGTCGGCGGCCAGCTCGGCCAGCGCCGCGTTGGTCTCGTCGGCGGTCGGCGCATTGCTCGGCGAGAGCTCGACCACCACGTGGTCGATGCCGAACCGCTCGGTCAGGCGGTCCAACTCCTCGGCCGCACGCCGTGGTCCGTGAGTGGCCAGCGCCGCGCGGACCGAACCCTTGCGGCAACCGGTGAGGACACACCAGTGACCTCGGCCGCGCTCGGCGAGCTCGTCGAGGTCGTAGACCGGGCGGCCCTTCTCGTCACCACGCAGATGCGCGGCTGTCATCGCCGCCGCCAGTCGGTGATAGCCCTCCACGCCACGGGCCAGGACCAGAAGGTGACTCCCCTCTGGATCAGCGACGCCGTTCTGAGGCGCGCTGAGACCCAGTGACAGCTCGGCGCCGTAGACGGTGCGGAGCCCCGAGGCTGGGTGCGCCGCCGCTGCCTCGGCCAGCATCGGCGCGCCGTAGAAGCCGTCGTGGTCGGTGATCGCGAGGCCGCTCAGTCCCAGGCGCACGGCCTCTTCGACCAGTTCGGCCGGCGAGGAGGCACCATCGAGGAAGCTGTAGTGACTGTGGCAGTGCAGCTCGGCGTACGGCGTGTCCCCTGCCGCCGGGTCGCGGACGACGTCGCGAGGCGGTCGGCGAGACCTCGGACGCGAGACCGGGGCGTCGTCGGCGCCGGGCAGCCCCGAGAGCCGACGCTCGAGTTCGCGCCAAGAGATCGGCGGGTTGCCCCAGCCCATCAGTCGCAGCCCATCAGTCGTACCCCGCCTCGACCCGCCAGCCGTGTGGGCCGCAGGCCATCAGCCAGGCTCGCCCGTCGGCGCCCACCACCTGGAACCGCGACCCTCGGCCTCCGCCCTCGGACCACCACGACTCGTCGACCGGCCACGGCCCGGCCCACCCGAGGACCGGCTGCCAGCTCCCGTCGAGCCGGAACCGAGTCGGCTCCCCCGTCACCAGGCCCCGGTCGGTCACGGCCACCTCGCGGCCGGCCTCGTCGCGCACCTCCACGGGCAGCGGTTCGGTGAAGACCCGTGCCGGGGCCGGCCCTGGCAACCGCCCCGGCCAGGGGCGATCGAGCGGTCGGAGCCCGGTGGCCCGCTCACCCCACGGGACCGCGGCCTGCCGGTCCGCCGGGCCACGCCCGCCCTGGAGGACCGGACGGGTCACCGCGTCGAAGCCCACCATCGCCTGCACGCGAGCGACCCCGCGTTCGACCAGCTCCGCCCCGCTGCCGCCCCAGAGGCCCTCGCTGTGGACGGCTGCCGGCTCCACCACCTCGGGCAGGAACCGCACCCGCTCGATCGGCGCCCGCACCGACCCCGCGTCGTGCCGGGAACGCAGCGACGCGCCGCCCTGCAGCTGCCAGTGCACCCGGTCGACGAGGTCGCGCACCGAGAAGTAGCGAGGATGCAGCCAGAGTCGCGCCGAGGCGACCGCACCGTCGTGCTCAGCCTCGATCCGCACTCCAGTGGCCACGAGCTGTCGCGAGGCGAGGTCGGTGAGCAACCGTTCGGCTGTCGTCCGGACGCTGAAGCAGACGGCCTCGACCGAGTCGAGGGGTGGCTCGAAGGAGATCTCGGCCACCAGATCCGGCGGCGGCGTGCGGGCGGCGAGCTGCGTCGGCGCCTCGCCGCGCGCCTTCCGCCAGACCCGGGCGCCGTAACGGCCGAACCGACCCTGCACGGCATCGACCGGGAGGGCCGCAAGGTCGCCCAGGGTGCGAAGCCCCAGCCGTCGGAGCAGGCTGACCGCGTCGCGCCCCTCGGTGCCGTCGGCCTCCAGCACCTCGACAGGTAGCTCGCGCAGGAAGGCGGCGGAGCCACCAGCCCCGACCAGTTCGCACTCCTGGACCCGCGCCCGCCGAGCGGCCTGCTCGGCGGTGAACAGATCGTCGGCGACCCCGAGTCGGCAGTCCCACACACCAGCCTCGACCAAGGTCTCGGCCAGCACCGCTGCGGCCTGGTCCTCGCCGCCGAACCAGCGGCCGGGAGCACGCACGGCCAACAGCCCGGGGCGCAGCGACGCGACTCCCGGGCGCAGCGCCTCGACGGTCTCGAGGACCGGCTCGAAGTGGCGTGCATCGCGGTCGGGGTTGGCCTCGAGGAGCACCAGCTCGGGGCAGCGCGCCTGGGCGTCGCGGCGCCGTTGTCCGCGACGAACGCCCTCGGCGCGTGCCGGCCCGTTGCAGACCTCGACCACCCCAGCCGCGAGGACCGCTGCCGGCTCGAGCGGGGATCGCTCCGCCTCCCGCAGCGCCGCGACGACCGACCAGTCGGGGCACCACACCACCAGCACCCTCATCCGGACGCCCGCCAGACCTCGTGGACCGGCTCCAGAGTCGAGGGAAGCAGCGCCAACGGCTCCTCGTCGCCAGGGAAGACCAGATCGGCTCGAATCGGTGGCGCGCTACCGCGGCGTACGGCGACGCGCACCTGCCGGGCACGGAGCCGGCCTTGCCCCCGCGCAGGCCCGACCCAGCGCGCATCCTCGAGGCTCAGCCGGGCCTCGCAGCGCGGCCACTCGCCCCACACCACGAGCACCGCGGACCGCTTGCGGAGCCGGGCGTCGAGCACACCGGCTGCCCGGGCGTCGACCCGCGACGGAGGTCGCAGGACGACCACGCGCAGCACGTCGACCAGGGCCGCCGCGACCTCAAGCCAATGGTCTCCGACGTCGGGCACCACGACCGTGCGGTCGAGGTCGACGCCCAGATCGGCAGCCGCCTCCGCGCCGAAGTCGCGCCAGCCGGCGAACCCCACCCAGTCCCCTGCTCGTGAGGGGCCGGCCGCGAGCGCCAGAGCCAGTGAGGCGGAATCGACGCCGTAGCTCGCGCCGGCGTGCATCGTGAACAACCCGGAAAGGGCGGGCAGGACCGGCACCGGTAGCCTCGCCGGCCCGCCCTCCATGGCTGAGACTCGCTCCCGCAGCTGGTCGAGGACCGGTCGCGCCGGATCCAGGGCCGCGGTGGTAGTCATGGGGACAGTTTCGAACACCTGTTCGAACGCGTCAAGCCGGCCACGCGGACTCTGTGGAGAGACGACAACGCCCCGGTAGGGAGTCTTGAACCATTCAAGAAAATGCGGTTGAGTGCCGTCGTGACCTCTTCGGCCGCCGAGCACGCGCTGCGCGCCGCAGGGCTACGCGTCACCCAGCAACGGCTGGCCGTCCTCGAGGCCGTGCGCCGACTGCCGCACGCCGACACCGACTCGCTGATCGGCGCCGTACGCGCCGAGACCGGCGAGATCAGCCACCAGGCGGTCTATGACGTCCTCAAGGCGCTGACCGACGCGGGGATCATCCGCAAGATCCAACCGCTCGGCAGCGTGGCCCGCTACGAGGGGCGGGTCGCCGACAACCACCACCACGTGGTCTGCCGCGACTGCGGCTCCATCGCCGACGTCGACTGCGCCGTGGGCGAGATGCCGTGCCTGACCGCGTCGGATGCCAGCGGCTACCAGATCGACGAGGCCGAGGTCATCTACTGGGGCCGCTGCCCCGCCTGTGCTTCCCACCCCTAGAGCCACACCTAGAGCACCACCGATCAGACAGGAGAAGGACCCCGTGTCCGAGAGCGAGAACCCAGTCATCGACTCCCCCGAGCCGAAGGCGCACCGACCGCAGACCAACCGCGACTGGTGGCCCAACCAGCTGGACCTGACCGTCCTGCACACCAACAACGTCAAGGGCAACCCGCTGGGCGCGGACTTCGACTACGCCGAGCGGTTCAAGGCGCTCGACGTGGAGGAGCTGAAGCGGGACATCAAGCAGGGCCTCACCACCTCCCAGGACTGGTGGCCCGCCGACTTCGGCCACTACGGCGGCCTGATGATCCGACTCAGCTGGCACGCCGCCGGCACCTACCGGATCGAGGACGGGCGGGGCGGCGCGGGCGACGGCAGCCAGCGCTTCGCGCCATTGAACAGCTGGCCCGACAACGCCAACCTCGACAAGGCCCGCCGGCTGCTGTGGCCGGTGAAGCAGAAGCACGGCCAGAAGATCTCCTGGGCCGACCTCCTAGTCCTCGCCGGCAACGTGGCGCTGGAGGACATGGGCTTCGAGACCTTCGGGTTCGGCTTCGGCCGCGAGGACGTCTGGGAGCCGGAGGAGATCTTCTGGGGTTCGGAGGACACCTGGCTCGGTGACGAGCGCTACAGCGGTGAGCGCGAGCTCTCCAACCCGCTCGGTGCGGTCCAGATGGGGTTGATCTACGTCAACCCCGAGGGCCCCAACGGCGAGCCCGACCCCGTCAAGGCCGCGGGCGACATCCGCGAGACGTTCAGGCGGATGGCGATGAACGACGAGGAGACCGTGGCGCTGATCGCCGGGGGCCACTCGTTCGGCAAGACCCACGGCGCTGCGTCCGGTGACTACGTCGGCCCGGAGCCCGAGGGTTGCCCGGTCATCGGTCAGGGGCTCGGCTGGACCAACACCTACGGCACCGGCAAGGGCGCGGACGCCATCACCTCGGGGCTCGAGGTCACCTGGACCTCGACCCCGACCCGCTGGGGCAACGGCTTCTTCGACAACCTCTTCGGCTATGAGTGGGAGCTCACGCAGAGCCCCGCGGGCGCACACCAGTGGGTGGCCAAGGACGCCGAGGAGACGATTCCCGACGCGTTCGACCCGGCCGTCAAGCACCGGCCGACGATGCTCACGACCGACCTGGCGCTGCGGATGGACCCGGAGTACGAGAAGATCTCGCGCCGCTTCCACGCGGACCTCGACGAGTTCCGGCTCGCCTTCGCCAAGGCCTGGTACAAGCTCCTGCACCGCGACCTCGGCCCCATCCAGCGCTACCTCGGCCCGGAGGTTGCTCCGGCTCAGCTGTGGCAGGACCCGGTCCCGGCACACGAGGGAGCATTGGTCTCTGACGCCGATATCGCCACGCTCAAGGAGAAGGTCCTGGCCAGCGGTCTGGGCGTCGACCAGTTGGTCCGTACGGCGTGGGCCTCGGCAGCGTCGTACCGCGATACCGACCGGCGCGGCGGCGCCAACGGGGCTCGGATCCGCCTGGCCCCGCAGAAGGACTGGGAGGCCAACTCGCCCCAGGAGCTGGCGTCGGTGCTCGAGCAGCTCGAGCAGGTCCGCTCCGACTTCAACGGGGCGGGCGGTGCTCAGGTCTCGCTGGCCGACCTCATCGTGCTGGCCGGCTCTGCCGCCATCGAGAAGGCGGCCCAGGACGCCGGCACCGCGGTGACCGTGCCGTTCACGCCAGGCCGCACCGACACCAGCCAGGAGCAGACCGACGTGGAGTCGTTCGCGGTGCTCGAGCCGCTGGCCGACGGCTTCCGCAACTATCTCCGCGCGGGCACCAAGGTCCAGCCGGAGACGTTGCTGGTCGACAAGGCGTATCTCTTGGGCCTGTCGGCTCCGGAGATGACCGCCCTGGTCGGCGGCCTGCGGGTGCTCGGCGGCAACGTCGGTGGCAGCGTCCACGGCGTGTTCACCGATCGCCCCGGGGTGCTGACCAACGACTTCTTCGTCAACCTCCTCTCCCCCGGGACCGAGTGGAAGGCGTCGGAGTCCGACGAAGGCGTCTACGAGATCCGCGACCTCGCCTCGGGCCAGGTGACGTGGACGGCGACCGACGTCGACCTGGTCTTCGGCTCCAACTCCGTGCTCCGCGCCGTGTCCGAGGTCTACGCGAGCGACGACGCGAAGGACAAGTTCGTCGCCGACTTCGTCAAGGCCTGGGTCAAGGTCATGGAGAACGACCGGTTCGACCTGCACCGCTGACCACTCAGCCGAGCCGGGAGGCCTACGATGCCTCGTGACCTTCCGGCTCGGCTTCGTGACCGGCGCGACGCCGGACAAGTGGGCCGGCACCTGGCGCGAGCGCGAGCGCGAGCCCATCGAGCTGGTGCCGGTCTCCGAGGACGCCCAGGAGCACGGCGTCCGGACCGGCGCCCTCGACATGGCGCTGGTCCGGCTCCCCATAGATCGTGACGGTCTGCATCTGATCCCGCTGTACGACGAGCTGCCGGTCGCGGTGATGAACGTCGACAACGAGCTATCGCTGCTCGACGAGGTCAGCTCTGCCGAGCTTGCCGATGAGCACCAGGACTGGACCGGCCTCACCGTCCGCGAGGCGGTGGAGACGGTGGCCGCCGGCACCGGCGTGCTCGTCGTACCCATGTCGGTGGCCCGGCTGCACCACCGCAAAGACGTCATCTACCGCACCGTGACCGACCTGCCCTCGACCAAGGTCGGGCTGACCTGGCTGATCGACAACGACGACCCGCGGATCCAGACGTTCATCGGCATCGTCCGCGGCCGGACGGCGCGCAGCTCGCGCGACTGAGAGGTCGAGCGGGCGCGGCTACCAGCTGGTCGCGAGCGGCCGCCCCTCGGTGAACCCGGCGGCCGACTGCACGCCCACCAGCGCCCGGTCGTGGAGTTCGGCGAGCGAGGACGCGCCGGCGTACGTGCACGCCGACCGCACCCCCGAGCAGATCTCGTCGATCAGGTCCTCGACGCCCGGGCGGGCGGGGTCGAGGTACATCCGCGAGGACGAGATGCCCTCCTCGTAAAGCCCCTTCCGGGCCCGGTCGTACGCCGACTCGCCGGACGTCCGGTTCGCGACCGCGCGAGCCGAAGCCATCCCGAAGGACACCTTGTACGCGCGGCCGCTGGAGTCTTCGAGCAGGTCGCCTGGTGACTCGTGGGTGCCGGCGAACCACGAGCCGATCATGACCGACGACGCGCCGGCAGCAAGCGCCAGCGCGACGTCGCGAGGATGCCGGACCCCGCCGTCGGCCCAGACGTGCTTGCCCAGCTCGCCGGCTGCTGTCGCGCACTCGCGGACCGCCGAGAACTGCGGCCGGCCCACTCCGGTCATCATCCGCGTGGTGCACATCGCGCCCGGCCCGACGCCCACCTTGACGATGTCGGCACCGGCCTCGACCAGAGCGCGGGTGCCCTCCGCGGAGACCACGTTGCCCGCGACCACCGGCACCTCGGGTGTCAACGCCCGCACCGCGGCGAGCGCCTCCAACATCCGGTCCTGGTGGCCGTGCGCGGTGTCGACGACCAGGCAGTCCACCCCTGCGGCGAGCAGACGGGACGCCTTGTCCCCGACATCGCCGTTGACGCCGACCGCGGCGGCTATCCGCAGCCCGCCGTGCCCATCGACGGCGGGCTGGTAGAGCGTGGCCCGCAGCGCTCCCGTGCGGGTCAGTACGCCGACCAATCGACCCTCGTCGTCGACGCCCACGGCCACACCGGCGTGCACCGCATCGAGCTTGTCGAAGGCCGCTCGCGGGTCGCTGTCGGCTGCGATCGTGACCTTGGCCGGACGGAGCACGTCGCGCACCTGCGCGAAGCGGTCCACCTCGGCGCAGTCCGACGCCGTCACCAGGCCGAGCGGCCGGCCGTCCTCCACGACCACGGCGCAGCGATGCGAACGCTTGGGGATCAGCGAGAGCGCCTCGGCCACAGTCTGACTCGGCGCCAGTTCGATGGGGGTGTCGAAGACCAGGTCGCGCTGCTTGACCCAGCGCACCACCTCTGTCACGACCGGGATCGGGATGTCCTGGGGGATCACCACGAGCCCGCCGCGTCGCGCGACCGTCTCGGCCATCCGCTTCCCGGCGATGGCGGTCATGTTCGCCACGACCAGCGGGATCGTCGCGCCGGTCCCGTCCGTCGTGGCCAGGTCGACGTCGTACCGACTTGCCACCGAGGACGCCCTCGGGACCATGAAGACGTCGTCGTAGGTCAGGTCGTGGGCGGGTTCGCGGTCGTCGAGAAAGCGCACGTGGGCGAATCCTACGGCGAACCCGTCAATAGGGTGGCTTCGTGAACCTCGTCGATCCCGGGCTTCCCGCAGAGCTGATCGCCTCGATCCGGGTCGCGTTCGCCGACCTGTACGGCGAGCCACCGACCACCGTCGGCCGCGCTCCGGGCCGCGTGAACCTGATCGGCGAGCACACCGACTACAACGCCGGGCTGGTGCTACCGGTCGCGCTCCCGCACGCGACGTACGCCGCCGTCCGCCCACGGGCCGACGAGCTGGTCCGCGTCGCCAGCGCTCAGCGGGACGATGCCTGGGAAGGGACCCTGGCCGAGCTGGGGCCACGCAGCGTCGAGGGCTGGGCCGGCTACGCCGTCGGCGTCGTCTGGGCGCTCCGCGAGGACGGGTACGACGTGCCGGGGGTCGACATGCTCGTCGACAGCCGGGTCCCCGTCGGAGCCGGGCTCTCGTCATCCGCGGCCCTCGAGTGCTCCGTGGGGATGGCGCTGCTCGACCTCCTGGACGCCGGCGGTGACGCCCAGCCACTCGTCGATAGCGCCATCCGCGCCGAGACCGAGGTGGTCGGCGCCCCTACGGGCGGCATGGACCAGACCGTGGCCGTGCTCGGCGAAGCCGGCAGCGCGCTGCTCATCGACTTCGCTTCGCACGAGTCGCATCCGGTGCCCCTCGATCTGGCGGGCCACACCTTGTTGGTCACGGACACTCGCGTCTCACATGAGCTGACCGATGGCGGTTATGGATCGCGCCGAGCCGACTGCGAAGCGGCCGCGAATGCACTCGGAGTCAGCACTCTGCGCGAGGCTGTCCTCGACGCCGTAGAGGCACTCAGCGACGATCGGATCCGGCGGCGCGCCAGGCACGTCGTCACCGAGATCCAGCGAGTGACGGAGACGGTGGCCGCCCTGGGTCAGGGCGCCTGGATCGAGGTCGGCCGACTGTTCGACGCCTCGCACCGCTCGATGCGCGACGACTTCGAGATCTCCTGTCCCGAACTCGACTGCGCGGTGGCCGTCGCCGTGCAGGCCGGCGCGGTGGCGGCCCGAATGACCGGTGGTGGCTTCGGCGGCTCGACCGTCGCCGTCGTCCCCGACGAACGCGTGGAGGCGGTGATGCACGCCGTCGACGCTGCGTTCGTGCTCGAGGGCTTCCGCTCCCCCGTGCACCTGCGAGCGGAACCGTCCACGGGTGCGAGCGCCCACCGGGATTGAGTCGGCGTACTCATCTGGACCCGGGTACGCCGTCCGGTGCCGTGGCCACCGCGCTCCACCGAGAGTTCTCAGCATGACGAACACTCCCACGCCCAGCCGTAACACCACCGCGTTCTTCGCCCAGGCGGGCGCCTCCTTCGCCATCGCGCTCGCCGCCATGCTTTCGGCCATCCTCTATCTGCCCGTCGATCCGTGGGTCCGCTCCTTCCTGGGCCTCGGCACCCTCTTCCTCACCACCTCGTCCTTCACGCTCGCCAAATGCATCCGGGACGCTCAGGAGTCCCAGTCGGTCGTGACTCGGCTCGACCAGGCCCGCGTCGACAAGATCCTCTCCGAGCACGATCCGTTCCGGACGGTCTCCTGACCCCTTGCCGTTCGTGGTTGACTCGCCCTCGTGGCCCCCAAGAACCCGCTCGGCATGATCAAAGGCACCGCCGACCTCGCCATCGGCGTCGTCACCGAGACCGTCAAGGCGACCGTGAAAGATCCGGTCGGCACGGGCAAGCAGGTGGTCGGTACCGCGGTCGGCCAGGCAGTGGCCGTGGTCGGCGCGGTGGGCGCGAGGGTCCCCGGTTGGAAGCGGGCCGACACACCCCCGGCGGAGACGCCGCCGGAGCCGCTGGCCGAACGCCAGGACGAGCCGCGCAAGACCGAGGGCGACCCCGTGAAGCCCGCTGCCAAGACCGTGAAGCCCACTGCTCAGAAGGCCGCGACCAGGGCACCAGCCAAGAAGGCAGCCGATCTCGCGGCCGTGGCGGACAGCTCGGTCGAGACTCCCGTCGGCACCACCGGCGCCGACCCGGCGGTCAACCCGAGCACCACCGAGAGTGACCTGCAGCAGGTCGATACTCCACCGCTGATGGACCCATCCCTGACCAATCAGATCAAGAGCGAGGCGGAGACGGCAGCCCGCGCCTCGGCCGTCGACAAGGCCGACCACCCTGACTGAGAGGACGCACCGATGGACGCCCGCACGATCGTCAACCGCGGTGTCACCACGAGCCTGCGCCTCGGCAGGGGCACCGCCGATCGGGTGGTGAGCGTGGCCGGGCCCCGCCTGGGCCGGCTCACCGATCAGGTCATGGCCCGGGTACGCCGTACCGAACGGCCGGCAACCGCCACGTTCACGCCGTCCAAGCAACCGCCCGGTCAGTCGTCCAGCCAACCGCCCACTCAACCCGTCGAGACCGAGTCCGAAGCACCCTCGTCGTCTCCGTCCCCGGCCCGCGTCGCCCGCAACATCGCGCCCCAGCGGCCCGGCGCCAAGCCGGCCCGCACCGCCAAGCCGAAGAGCGTCCCCGGAGCCAAGCTCCCGCCACCGCGGGCCAGCACCTCCTAGCGCCCTAGATGCGCCTCCCCGATCCGGCCCTCGTCGTCCTCGTCGGCCCTTCCGGCTCTGGGAAGTCGACGTGGGCCGCCAGTCGCTACCGGCGCGAGGAGATCGTGTCGTCGGACGCCCTGCGTGGCGTGGTCGGCAGCGGCCCGCACGACCTCGACGCCTCCGCGGATGCCTTCGGCCTGCTCGAGCAGATCGTGGCCGCGCGGACCGGCCGAGGTCTCTCAACGGTCGTGGACACGCTCGGCAGCGACGACGAACGACGACGCAGCTGGCTGAGCCGAGCGCGCGCGACAGGCCTACCGGCCGTGCTCGTGGTCCTGGACACACCGGACGCCGAGTGTCGGCGCCGCAACGCGGCCCGTGACCGGCCGGTGCCTGCGCCGGTGCTGAGCGCCCAACTCGAGCGTCATCGAGCACTCGTCCCCCGCCTCGCCGAGGAGGGTTGGGACGTCGTACACACGGTGGCCGAGGACCAGGTCCCGGTCGAGACCACGCGAGCGGTGGAGGTGTCCGCGCGCAACGAGCGCCGCAACTCCCAGGGGCTGCGCGTCGTGCTGCAGGTCAGTCGCTTTCCGTGGGGTGGAGAACCGCTGGGGTGGCTGACCGAGGTCGCCCGGGCCGCCGACGCCTCCGGGTTCGCGGGTCTCTCGGTGATGGACCATCTGATCCAGATCCCTCAGGTCGACCGCGCGTGGGCACCGATTCCTGAGCCCTGGGTGACGTTAGGAGTCGTGGCCGCGCTCGGGACCGATCTCGAGCTCGGCACCCTGGTGACCCCGATCTCGTTCCGCGCGCCCGGCATCACCGCCAAGGCCGCCGCTACCCTCGACGTACTCGCCGGCGGGCGCGCGTTCGTCGGCGTCGGAGCCGGCTGGTTCGAGCGCGAACACGCGGCGTTCGGCCTCGACTTCCCACCACCGCGCCAGCGGCTCGACGACCTCGAACGCGGCATCGAGACGATGCGCGCCCTGTGGGCGCCCGGCACCAAGGCGTACGCCGGCACCCACGTGAGCCTCCCCGAGACCACCTGCTACCCACGGCCGGTCGGCACGGTGCCGGTGATCGTCGGTGGCGCCGGCCCGCGCACGCTGAGGATCGCCGCGACCCTGGGCGACGCCGCCAATGTCCCGTCGGCTCGCCCGGCACTGGACGAGCACGTGGCCACGCTGCGCCGACACTCGGAGAGCGTGCGGATCACCGTGCTCGACCTGCCGACGATCGGCGTCGACCGCGACGACACGTGGGCCCGGGTCGAGCGGCTGCGCGGTCGTACGACGGCAGCGGCGTACGCCGAGCGGACCCACGCCGGCACGGTCGCGGAACAGCGGGACCGCTGGGGCGGGCTCGCCGAGCTCGGCGTCGACACGGTGTTCGTCGCTCTCGCCGACCTGGAGAGTGCCGAGGACCTGGACCGGCTGGCGGGCCTGTGTCGGTAGCCGGTCTCATGCTGGCCGCGAGTTTCGTCGGTCAGCCGACAAAACTCGACCCTGGACGACGCGGCTTTGTCGTCCAAGCACGAGTTTCGTCGGTCAGCCGACAAAACTCGCCACGCCCGCCTACCTCAGCTGGGCGCTGGAGAGGCCCAGCACCCGGCGGGCCACGATCAGCTGCTGGATCTGTTGGGTGCCCTCGAAGATGTCGAGGATCTTCGAGTCGCGCGCCCACTTCTCCAGCAGCTCGGCCTCGCTGTAGCCGACCGCACCACACAGCTCCACGCAGGAGAGCGTGACGTCGGAGCCCACGCGGCCCGCCTTGGCCTTGGCCATCGACGCCTCGAGCGAGTTGGGTCGGCGATTGTCGGCCAGCCAGGCCGCCTGGAGCATGAGCAGCCGAGCGCCCTCGAGATCGCTCTCCAACTGCAGGAGCTTCGCGGCCGCGGCCGACTGAGTCTGGCCGGGCCGGTCGTAGTCGACCTCGACGCCCGCCCCGGCGAGCAGTTCCCGGGTCAGGTCGAGCGCCGCAGCCGCGCAGCCGACGGCCATCGCCGCCACCAGGGGGCGGGTGTTGTCGAAGGTCGCCATCGCGCCGGCGAAGCCCTGGCCGCCTGCGGATCCGCTGTCGACGTCGGGCGAGCCGAGGAGGTTCTCCTTCGGGACCCGGCAATCCTCGAAGATGATCGTCGCGGTGTCGGAGGCGCGGATCCCGAGCTTGTGCTCCAGCCGCTCGACACGCATGCCGGGCGTCCCTTTGGCGACCACGAACGACTTGATCGCGGCCCGACCGAGCTCCTTGTCGAGGGTCGCCCACACGACGACGTGGTCGGCCCGGTCACCCGAGGTCACGAAGATCTTCTCGCCGTTGATGACGTAGTGGTCGCCATCGAGCACCGCGGTGGTCGTGATGTTGGCCGAGTCGGAACCGACGCCCGGCTCGGTGATCGCCATGGCTGCCCAGACCCCGTCGAACCGTGCCAGCTGCACGTCGTCCGCCACGCTGGCGATGGCGGAGTTGCCCAACCCCTGCCGCGGCATCGAGAGCAGCAGCCCGACATCGCCCCAGCACATCTCCTGGATCGACATCACCGAGGCGAGGTTGGCGCCGTTCTTGTTGCCGCGGTCGTTGTCGCCGCCATCCGCGCCCTCCTCGCGGCGTACGCCGGCCGCGCCCGCACCCTCCGACGCCCCGGAATCGGCCAGCCCGTCGATCATCGCGGCGAGCATGTCGAGCTCCTGGGGATACGCGTGCTCGGCGAGGTCGTACTTGCGCGAGATCGGGCGCAGCATGTTCATCGCGACCTGGTGGGCCTGCCCCACCAGGGTCCGGAACCTCTTCGGGTCGTCGAGCTCGATGGTCATACCAGGACCGCTCCTTCGATCACGCCGACGGCCCGAAGATCGCGGTACCACCGTTCTACCGGGTGTTCCTTCACGAAGCCGTGTCCGCCGAGCAGCTGAACGCCGTCGAGTCCGATCTGCATGCCATGGCGGGCGCAGGCCTCCCGCGCGAGGGCAACTGCCTGACCGAACTCGCGACCCGCAGCCGCGCGGCCAGCGGCCTTGTAGGTCAGCAGCCGCATCGCCTGGAGCTCGATGGCGAGGTCCGCGACCTTGAACGCCACCGACTGGCGGTGTGCGATCGGCTCCCCGAATGCCTCCCGGTCCGTGACGTACGGCGTCACGTAGTCGAGGACCGCCTGGCCGGTGCCGACGGCGAGCGCGCACCAGGCCAGTCGCGAGAGCCGCACGCACTCGGCGTACGTGGTGCCGTCGGTCGTGCCGAGGACGCCATCCGAGCCGACCTGGACCTCGGTGAGTGTCAGCCGGGTCAGTGACGCGGCTCGCACCCCCATCGCGGGGTCGGCCTCCACCCTCAGGCCCGGGGTCGAGGACTCGACGAGGAAGAGGACCGGCGCTCCGTCGAGCAAGGCGCCGACCACGAAAAGTTCGGCGTCCGCGCCGCGCGGGACCGACGACTTCACCCCGTTGAGCAGATAGCCGTCGCCGGTGCGGGTCGCAGTGGTGTGCGGACGGAGTACGTCGAAGAGGACCTGCGGCTCGGACAGCGCCAGCGCCGCCGCCGGCGCCTGCTCCTGATTCACGTCGGCGGAGAAGGCCGGCAGGTAGGTCTGCTGCTGCTCGTCAGTGCCCCACAGCCCGATCGCGGTGGCCACCGAGCCCGGTGCCAGCGTCGCGACCGCCAGCCCCAGGTCTCCCCGCGCCAGGGCCTCGGCGACCAGGGTCCCGGTGGTCGCGGATCGCTCCTCTGCAACGCCGCCCAACTCCTCGGGCAGGCCCAGGATCGGCAGTCCGATCTCCAGCGCCGACCGGAGCACCTCCGGAGGCGCTTCGCAGGCTGCGTCGGCAGCCCCCGCGGCCGGCCGGACCACCTCGGTCGCGAACTCGGTCACCACATCGACGAGCAGTTGCTGGTCCTCGGTCGGGGTGATGTCGAACTGTCCGGTCACCTGCGACGAGGGCGCCCGGACGCCGGGCCGGCCGGCCACACCAGCCCGAGCGAAGGTGCGGCTGGCCCTGGTCATGGTGCTGAATCCAGTGCGGGTGATGGTGAAGACGGCCTGCTCCGCGTGCTTGCGCAGCCCCACCCGATCGAGCAGGTCGGCCTGCGCAAGCCGGCTCAGGCCGGCCACGAGGTAGCCGATCGGATCGCGCGTCTCGGTGGTGGCCACGCCGTGCCGACCACCGGGTCGGAGGCTCGGGAGCAGCGACATAGATCGACTGTAACTCTGAGTTACACACACTGCTACACCTCTCTGCGTGCGGCCGGTCACATTCCGGGTCGAGGCTCGGCATAAGGTTTCGCGCGTGTCCGACCAGCCCGCCCACGCGCCGTACGGCCAGCTTCCGCGCGGCGGCGTCGTGCGTCCGATCACGCGCTGGGGTGATCCGGTGATGCACCGGGCGCAGCAGCAGGTGACGTCGTACGACGACGAACTGAGCCAGTTGGTGGCCGACATGGTCGAGACGATGTACGCCGCCGACGGCGTCGGGCTCGCGGCCTGCCAGATCGGGGTCGACCGGGCCGTCTTCGTCTTCGACTGCCCCGACGACAGCGGCCAACACACGGTCGGCGTCGTCTGCAATCCGGTGCTGACCCTTCCCGAGGGCAGGGACCGCCAGCTCGACGAGGGCGACGAGGGCTGCCTGTCCTACCCGGGGGCATTCGTGGAGTGCGCCCGACCCGACTCCGCGACCGTCACGGGGACCGGCGTCGACGGCACACCTGTGGAGTTCACGGGCACCGGCATGCTGGCCCGCTGCCTCCAACACGAGACCGACCACACCCGAGGCACCGTCTTCGGCGACCGGCTGCCCACCAAGCTGCGCAAGAAGCTCCAGAAGGCCATGGAGCGAGCCGCCGACGACTACCCGCTGGACTGGCCGGCCAACTAGCTGGGCTTCTGGCACTCGCAGATCACGGGCTGGGCCGCGCCACCGGTGGTTGAGCCCGGAGGCGCGCCAGCGCCGACGGAGTCGAAACCCCCGCAAGGAAGGCACCCGCCAAACCGTCGCTGGTCGAGCCTGTCGAGACCTCCGCGCGCTGAGTCGATGTCTCGTGCACGCTGGTCCGGAAACCCTCGCGTCTCGCGAGCACGTACCGTCTGGCGATACTGCTCCCAGTCACCATTGCTCGACCGTTTCCGCCGTGAAAGTGGGAGACCCCGCAAAGAGGTTGGCTGGGGGACGGGGCATCACCGCGAGGTTCAAGATCACGAGATGCGCCCAACGGTTGCCGCTTCGGGAATGCTTCCAGCGCAACCATTCGCCCTGGTGGATACGTCGAGCTGGGGGCGCGCTGGGCTGCCGGTTGGGGTCGGCGCCGATCTTGAGGGCGTCGGGCTCCACGGTCATGCGCAGCGCGATCTCGTCCAAGCAATGGGCCAATGACCTCGGCGTTGCATAGGTCGGGCGAAAACCACTGTGTTCGGAGCACGTGACTCGCTGGACGAACGGCGGGCGAGCATCGTCGGGAAGCCGGAACCCAGGTGGCACCCTGGCACGCTCCTGCGCGGCAGTGCCGCCACGAGCGGCCTTGCTCCAGGTCACGACGACCAGCTGCGCCACGACCAGGTTCTCGTCCATCCGAACCACTGTCGCACCGGTTGCGGTCGGTTGGTCGTCCCGCAGTGCAGACGCCTCACCAGGGCTACCGCTGCGCCGCCACGTAGCAGGCCACGGCGGTGGCGGCGGCGACATTGAGCGAGTCGATACCGGCGGCCATCGGGATGATCGCGCGGCGGTCAGCCGATGCCTCCCATCGCGGGGACAGCCCGTGGCCCTCCGAGCCGAGCACGAGGGCCAGCCGGTCCACGCCTGCGACCGCCTCCTCCACCGGTACGGCGTCGTCGGCGAGCGTCAGTGCCACGGTGGTGAACCCCCGATCGGAGAGCGACGGGAGGGCGTCGTACCAGTCCGGGAGCCGCGTCCAGGGCAGGGCGAAGACAGCGCCCATGGCCACCTTCACGGCGCGCCGGTAGAGCGGGTCCGCGCAGCGCGGCGCGAGCAGCACCGCGTCGAAGCCGAGGGCGGCCCCGGAACGGAAGATGGCGCCGACGTTGGTGTGGTCGACGACCTCCTCGAGCACCAGCACCGAGCGGGCGCCGTCGAGCACCTCGTCGAGCGGGGGCAGCGCCCGCCGTTCCAACGACGCCAGCGCCCCGCGGTGGACGTGGAAGCCGGTGACCTCCTCGGCCAGCCGCTCCGAGACCACGTAACAGGGCGCGTCGGAGGAGTCGAGTACGTCGGCGAGGCCGTCGAGCCAGCGCGGCGCCATCAGGAACGAGCGCGGCCGGTGGCCGGCCTCGACGGCGCGGCGGACGACCTTCTCGCCCTCGGCCAGGAACAGCCCGTGCTCAGCCTCGAGGTGCTTGCGCAGCTCGACGTCGCGCAGGTCGCGGTAGTCGGCCAGTCGAGCGTCGTCGGCCGACGAGATCTCGATCCGCTCAGCCACGGAGGCCCTCAGCCAGGGACATTCTGGGCCACGGCGACCACCTCGCCGACCACGATGATGGCCGGCGGCTTCACCGACTCCCGGTCGAGGTCCTCCGACAGGGACGCGAGGGTCGAGAAGACGGTCCGCTCCCCCGGCATGCTGCCGTCGCAGATCACCGCGACGGGCGTATCGGGCCTGCGCCCACCGGCCAGCAGGACGTCGGCGATGGCAGGGGCGTTCTCGACGGCCATCATCAGCACCAGCGTGCCGCGTAGCCGGGACACGGCGCCCCAGTCGGTGAGGGAGTCGGCGTGTCCGGGCGGCAGGTGCCCGGAGATGACGGTGAAGTCGTGGGCGACCCCGCGGTGAGTGACCGGGATGCCTGCCAGCGCGGGTACGGCGACCGGGCTGGTCAGCCCGGGGACGACCGTGACCGGTACGCCGGCGTTCCGGCAGGCCTCGACCTCCTCGAACCCACGACCGAAGACGAAGTTGTCGCCCCCCTTGAAGCGCACGACCCGCTTCCCGGCTCGGTAGCGGTCGACCAGGATCCGGTTGATCTCCTCCTGCTGGGCGGAGCGGCCGCGCGGCAGCTTGGCCACGTCGACGAGCTCGACGTCGGCGGGCAACTCGCCCAGCAGCTCGCGCGGTGCCAACCGGTCTGCCACGACCACGTCGGCCTCCATCAATGCCTTGCGCCCGGCCACCGAGATCAGGTCGGGATCACCGGGCCCCCCGCCGACCAGCACGACGCCGGGCGACCGGTCGCGCTGGTGGCGCGCGACGATCGTGCCCTCGCGCAGCCCCTCCAGGATCTCGTCGCGCACCGCCGCGCTGCGGCGAGGCTCACGCTGGCCGAGCACTGCGACCGTCACGCCCGCGTGCCGGCCCACCGCGGGGGTCCAGGCGCTGGCCCGGGTGCCGTCGTCGGCGCGGACGCAGAAGATCCGCCGTCGTTCGGCCCCTTCGCTCACGGACTCGTTCACCTCGAAGTCGTCGGTGGCGGCGATGACGTACCAGGCGCCCTCGAGGTCGGCGTCCTCGAAGCCACGCTGATGCCAGGTGATCTCGCCGCCGGTGGCGAGCCCTTCGACCGCTGGGGTGACCTCGGGCGAGACCACGACGACATCGGCGCCGACCGCGATCAGCTGCGGCACCCGACGCTGGGCGACGTGACCACCTCCGACGACCACGACCCGGCGGTCGGCGAGCATGAGGCCGGCGGGGTACGGCGGATGGTCCACGCGACCATCATCGCCGTTGGGGTACCCGACCCGTGACGCGCACCGATGCGCGGACTACGTTCGATGCAGCGCCCACGTCTCGACAGGAGAGTTGATGAACCTCGACCGCCCGGTGACCCCCAACCCCTACGACCTGCTGCCCCAGGTCCCGTCGTTCACCGTGACCAGCACCGACGTCACCGATGGCCAACCGCTCAAGGACGACCAGGTGGCGGCCGAAGGCAACACCTCACCTCAGCTGTCCTGGTCCGGCTTCCCCGAGGACACCAAGAGCTTCACCGTCACCTGCTTCGACCCCGACGCGCCCACCCCGAGCGGCTTCTGGCACTGGGTGCTGGTCAACCTGCCCGCCGACTGCACCTCGCTGCCCGCCGGTGCGGGCGCCGAGGGCGCCGACCTGCCCGGCGAGGCCTTCATGTGTCGCAACGACGGCGGACCGAAGGGCTTCATGGGGGCCGCACCGCCAGCCGGCGACCAGGTGCACCGCTACTACTTCGTGGTCCACGCGGTCACCACCGACGCCCTCGACGTCGACTCCGACGCGTCCGCCGCCGTGGTCTCGTTCAACCTGGTGTTCAACACCGCTGCCCGCGCGATCGTGCACGGGACCTACCAGCACTGACACAAGCCGACGGGCCAGCCGGTGCCCCTTGGCAAGCCGCCCGGCGTTGACGATGATGCGGCGGTGATCCGGGCCAGGTTCGGCAAGGCCGCGGCTGCGTTCGCCAGCAATGCCCGCAACCCCAGCCTGCGTCGCGCCCAGCTGAGCTTCCTCGGCGCCTGGACCGCCGAATGGGCGTTCACGGTGGCGCTCGGGATCGTGGCCTACCGCGATGGCGGCGCCACGGCGGTCGGTCTCGTGGGGCTGCTGCGGATGGCCCCGTCGGCGATCCTGGCGCCGCTGCTCTCCCCGTTGGCCGACCGGGGTCGCCGCGAGCGCGTGCTGATCCTGGTCTCCGTCCTCCGCGGGTTGGCCACGGGTGCCGCTGCGGTGGTCGTCGGCCTGTCGGGTCCGACGTACGTCGTGTACCTGCTGGCGATCGTCTCGACGATCGCGAGCACGCTCTACCGGCCCGCACACTCGGCTCTGCTGCCGTCGCTGTGCCACACGGGGTACGAGCTCGCGAGCGCCAACGTGGTCCGCGGCCTACTGGACTCGGCCGCCACGTTGGTGGGGCCCCTCCTGGCCGCGGTGCTGCTCCAGGTCGCGGGCGTGACCGCGGTGTTCAGCGTGGCCGCCGCCGCCTCCTTGTGGGCGGCGCTCCTGCTGACCCGGCTGCACTACGAGGCGCCGCCGCGGCCGTCGGCTGCGAGGGGACGGAGCCTGTTGGGCTCTGCCGCCGATGGGGTGCGAGCGGTCAGCCGGAGCGGCGACCTCGCCCTGATCATGGGGCTCGCGGTGGCGCAGACCCTGGTGCGTGGCGCGCTCACGGTGCTCACGGTCGTCGTCGCCATCGATCTGCTGCAGACGGGCGAGCCGGGGGTCGGTCTCCTCAACGCGGCCATCGGCGCCGGCGCGGTCCTCGGGTCGCTCGCCGCCTCGCTCCTGGTCGACACGAGGCGGTTGGGCGGGTGGTTCGCCATAGGAGTGTCGCTGTGGGGTGTCCCGGTCACCATGATCGGCCTCGTCCCCGAGCAGGCCCCGGCCCTGCTCCTGCTCGCCTTCGTCGGCGTCGGCAACGCCCTCATCGACCTCGGTGGCTTCACGCTGCTGGGTCGGATCGCCCCGGACGAGGTGCTGGCCAGGGTCTTCGGCGTCCTCGAGAGTCTGGTCGCGCTGTCGATGGGCGTCGGCGCCATCGCCACCTCCCTGCTGATCGACCAGGTGGGCGTACGGACGACCCTGATCGCGGTGGGGATGCTCTGCCCCGTCTGCGCGGTCCTGTCCTGGCCCCGGCTCCGGCGCATGGACCGGTCCCTCGCCGTCCGCGATCGGGAGATCGCGCTGCTCCAGGGCGTGAGCATGCTGAGCCCGCTGCCCCTCCCCGCGATCGAGCGGCTGGCTCGCGGATTGGAGCCGGTCGAGGTGGCCGCCGGCATGGCCGTGGTCGAGCAGGGGGACGTCGGCGACCGCTACTTCGTGATCGAGTCCGGCGAAGCGGAGGTCGTGGGCGACGGGCGGGTGGTCGCCACCCTCGGCCCGGGTCAAGGATTCGGCGAGGTCGCGCTGATCCGCTCCGTGCGCCGTACGGCGACGGTGCGCGCGACCGCGCCCCTTCGGCTCCAGGCCGTCACGTCCCAGCAGTTCCTCGCCGCAGTGCTGGGCTATCCACCCAGTGCGGACGAGGCAGGCGTGACGGTCGACTTCATGCTCGACCGGTTCACACCCACAGGAGAGTCCGAGATGGACAGGATCCAGCACCGTGGCGACTGAGCGCTCGCTGCTCTTCATCGCCGACAACGGCGGATACACCGATCACCTGCGCCCCCACCCCCCGAGTTGCCCACCCCGGGGGCGACGCGCCAGGTCCGCCAGCTGAGCCTGGACGTTGGGGCATGATGCCCCGGTGAGCACGGGGAAGCGCAGTCTGTGGTGGCTGCCGGCGCTGGTCCTGGTCGCGACGATCGTGCAGCTCGCGGTGGCGACGTTCGTCCCCGGGATCGAGCGGTTCGAGGACAAGGCGTTCGGAGCGCGGCTCCTCGCCTACCCGGTGATGATGCTGTTCGTGCCGGCCCTCTGGTGGCTGGTGGTCAAGCGCCGGCACCCCGAGGCCGAGCCACCGTACGTCGCCTTCGCGCTCATCATGCTGGGCTTCCTGGTGGACACGACCGGCAACAGCTTCGACCTCTACGACCGGGTCGGCTGGTGGGACGACATGAACCACTTCGTCAACTGGTTCTTCCTGCTCTCCGGGGTCGGCCTGATCATCGCGTTGGAACTCCGCCCACGGTGGGCGCAGGTGCTTCTGGTGACCGGGCTGGGCTGCCTGCTCGCGCTCGGCTGGGAGATCGGCGAGTGGTACACCTTCATCCGGCACGGCACCGAGCTCGACACCGCCTACGAGGACACCCTGGGTGACATGACGCTCGGCTCGTGCGGTGCCTTCCTCGGCGCTCTCCTGGTGGCGCGGGTAGCCTCGCGTCGGTGACCCTGCACCTCGCCATCGCGAGGCGCTCCTTCCGTCGCTACTCGACCTACACCGCCGCGACGCTGGCGGGGATCTTCACCAACTGCGTCTTCGGCGTCATCAACGCGCTCGTCCTGATGGCGGTCTGGAAGCAGAATCCCGACGCGGGTGGGTACGACGTACAGGACGCGGTCACGTATGTGTGGCTCGGCCAGGCCATGCTGATGACCATCGCGCTGTTCGGCGGTGGCGCACCCTCCGACCTGGCGACCAGGATCAGGACCGGCGACGTAGCGATGGACTTCTACCGGCCGGTCGGGATCCTCGGCTGGTACCTCGCCGCGGACGTCGGCCGCGCGGCGTTCCACCTGGTCAGCCGCGGCCTGGTGCCGACCCTGGTCGGGGCGGTGCTTTTCGATCTGACCTTTCCGAGCGGGCCGCTGGTCTGGCTCGCCTTCACGGTGAGTGTGGTGCTGGCGCTGTTCGTCAGCTTCGCGATCCGCTTCCTGGTGGCGATGACGGCGTTCTGGGTCCTCGACGACCAGGGCACTCAGGTGTTGGCGACCACGGCCGCGCTGTTCTTCAGCGGGTTGACGGTGCCCCTGGTGCTGTTCCCGGGCTGGTTCGGCACCCTGGCCCGCGCGCTGCCGTGGGCGTCATACATCCAGGCGCCCGCGGACCTGTGGCTGGGCCACGAGCAGGGTTGGGCGGCGCTGGCCGTGCTCGGGCTGCAACTGCTGTGGGCCGTCGTGCTGCTGGCGGCATGCGCGCTGCTGCTCCGGGTGGCCGAGCGCAAGGTGGTGGTCCAAGGTGGGTGAACACGGTGGGTGAGTCGTGATCGAGGGTGCGGTCCGCTATGCCCAGATCGCCCGGCTGTGGGTGCGTGCCTCCCGCGCCTACCCGGTCTCGTGGGCGCTGCTGGTGGTCGGTGGCTTCCTGATCACCGGGATCGACTTCGTCGGCATCTGGATCCTGTTCCAGAACGTCACCGACCTGGGCGGCTTCGATCTGCACGAAGTCGCGTTCCTGTACGGCACCAGCGGTGTCGCGTTCGCCATCGCGGACCTGTTCGTCGGACGGATCGAGCGGCTGGGCCAGATGATCCGGCTCGGGAGGTTCGATCAGATGCTGGTGCGACCGGTGCCGCTCCTGGTGCAGGTCTGTGCCGACGAGTTCGCGCTGCGCAGGTTCTCCCGGATCGCGCAGGCCGCGCTGGTGCTCGGTTGGGCGTGCACGTTCGTCGACTGGTCGACCTCGCGGGTGCTGCTCACGGTCCTGACCGTGGTCGCGGCGACCGTCATCTTCGTCGCGCTGTTCGTGGGGATGGCCTGCATCCAGTTCTGGACCATCGACTCCGCCGAGGTCGCCAACGCGTTCACGTACGGCGGCAACGCGGTGACGTCGTACCCGCTCACGATCTTCCCGTCCGAGGTGCTCAAGGTGATGACGTTCGTGCTGCCGCTGGCGTTCGTGAACTGGTACCCGAGCCTGTACGTGCTCGGTCACGAGGACCCGCTCGGCTATCCCGATTGGACCCAGTGGCTCTCCCCCGTCGTCGCGGCGCTGCTCGCGGTGGTCGCCCTGCTCGTCTGGCGGGTCGGCGTCCGCTCCTACCGGTCGACGGGGTCCTGACATGGCACTGATCGAGGTCGCTGGGCTGACCCGGACATTCAAGGTCCGCGGCCGGCCGCCCGTGGAGGCGGTCAAGGACCTGACCTTCGCGGTCGACCCGGGCGAGATGGTCGGTTACATCGGTCCGAACGGCGCCGGGAAGTCGACCACGATCAAGATGCTCACCGGCATCCTGGTCCCGACCTCGGGCTCGATCCGGGTGGCGGGCGTGGACCCGAGCCGGCGGCGTACCCAACTTGCCCGGCGGATCGGTGTGGTGTTCGGGCAGCGCACCACCCTGTGGTGGGACCTGCCGCTGCGCGACTCCTTCGAGCTGCTCCAGAAGATCTACCGCACCGACCCGGCCCGCCACCGCGCCAACCTGGCGGAGTTCGTCGAGCTGTTGGGGCTGGGCGACCTCCTGCTGACGCCCGTACGTCAGCTCAGCCTGGGGCAGCGGATGCGCGGTGACATCGCGGCCGCGCTCCTGCACGACCCGGAGATCCTCTACCTCGACGAGCCGACCATCGGCCTGGACGTGGTGAGCAAGGGCCGGCTCCGCGACTTCCTCCGCACGCTGAACGCCGAGCGCGGCACGACACTGCTGCTCACCACCCACGACCTCCAGGACATCGAGGCGCTCTGTCGCAGGGTGCTCGTCATCGACCACGGCACCACGGTCTACGACGGCACTCTCGCCGGGCTGCACCGGCAGGGCGGCTCGACCCGGACCCTGGTGGTCGACCTCGTGGACGAGGGGCCGGCGATCGAGGTGCCGGGGGCCACGGTGCGCCGGGTCGAGGGGCCGCGGCAGTGGCTGAGCTTCCCGGCCGACGCCTCGGCTGCCCCGGTCGTGTCCGCCGTCGTGGGGGCGTACGACGTCGCGGACCTGTCAGTCCAGGAGCCGGACATCGAGGACGTGATCCGCGAGCTCTACCTGCGCTGATCAGGCTGTGGGCTCAACGGTGGGTTCGACGCTCGTCCCGATGGGTGGGTCGACCACGACAGCAGGGGCGGCAGCCCGGCTCAGGATCAGCACGGCCCGGTCGTCGTCGCCACGGTCGACCTGGCCGATGATCCGCCGAGCCGCGCCGGAGAAGCCGGTGCCGATCGCGTCTCGCGCGGCTCGCTGGAGCCAGGCGATCCCGGCGTCGATGTGGCTGCTCGGCGCCTCCACCACGCCGTCGGTGTAGAACAGCAGCGCCTCGCCGGGGAAGAGCCGGCCGGTGCTGGTGTGCAGCTCGGGATCGGCGAGCACGCCGAGCGCCGTACCGCGCGCGTTGTCGATGACCCATTCGCCGAGCGGCAGGTCCCAGCGCAGCGCCGGCGGGTGCCCGGCGCTCGTGATGAGGTAGGTGCCGTCGTCGAGGTCGACGAGGAGGTGTACGGCGGTGGCGAACGACTCGTCGTCGCGCTGGCGGAGGAGGAAGTCGTTGGCCGCCCGGAAGAGTCCCTCGGGCGGAAGCGCACCGATCAGCCCACCGAGCGCGCCGGAGAACTGCAGCGCGGCCGGTCCGGCCTCGACGCCCTTGCCGCAGATGTCGACGAGGATCACCTCGAGGTGCCGGTCGTCGCGCAGGTCGGCGACCAGGAAGTCGCCGGCGTAGGCGACACCCTGGGACGCGACCATCGCGCTCTGTGCCGCCCACCCCTCGGGCAGCGACGGGATCTGGGCCCGCGCCTGGAGCCGGTCCTTCAGGTCGGCGAGCAGCGCCTCGCTCAGGGTCGTCGGCAGCCCGCTGCGCTGCCGGCTCGCCACGAAGACGACGAGCAGCACGGCCACGGTGAACAGCCCCATGGCCATGCCCCGCACCGGGGTGAGTGCGCTGCCGGCGGCTATCGCGCCCAGCCCGGCGGCGAGATCGATGACCGCAACCACGATGAGCGCCCGGAAGCGGAGCAGTAGCAGCGCGAGCAGGAGCCAGACGAAGTACGCCGCCAGCGGCATCCACGCCGGAGCGAGGACCGAGACGACGAACGAAGCACCGATGAGACAGATCAGCGCGATGGCGACCGACGCTTGGCTCTCGGACGACCCACTGCGCCACGCGTCGACGCGCGCTCGCACGAACTCAGCCGCCCGGTCAGCCATTACTCAAGAGTAGTCGTCAACCCTTCCTAGACTCGCGGACGTGAGCGAACTACATGTGCGTGTCCGCCGCGTCCTGGACCGGTCTGATGTGGACGCGCTGCTCGCCGGCGGGCTGATGGGCTCGTGGCCCGAGCTGACGCCGTACGTGTGACTGCGCGAGGCGCGACTGAACAGCCTGTGGGTGCTGCCCGCCCATCGGAGTGCTGGCGTGGGCGCCCTCCTGGTCGATGAGTTCCTCGCCTGGGCGCGCGAGCGCGGCGCGCCGCACGCCGTCGTCACGGCGTTCGCGGCCAACGAGTCGGCACAACGGTTCTACGAACGACAGGGGTTCGCGTCGCACACGGTGACGTTGCGGACGCGGCTCTGACCCGGGTGTGATGCTCGCTGTTGCCGAGACAGCTGATCGGTCCGCGACCGGTGCGATGGGGAGTGTTCCCGACATGTATGAGTGCGCACTGGCAGTCTGAGCCCGTGACCACGATCAAGATCAACGCCATCACGGTCCCCGCAGGCTCCGGCAACGAGCTGGCACAGCGGTTCGCTGCGCGGGCCGGCGCGGTCGACGGCGCCGACGGCTTCGAGGGTTTCGAGCTGCTGCGGCCGACCGATGAGCGGGAGCAGTGGCTTGTCATCACCCGTTGGCGCGACGAGGAGTCGTTCCAGGCGTGGGTGACCTCACCCGGATTTGCCGAGGGTCACCGGTCGGCGGCCGAGCGCGCCGGCGGCGCGGCACCACGGCCGGTCTCGACCCACAGTGAGGTGTGGAGCTACGAGGTGGCGGGCGGCTCGACGCCGACTGTCAACTGACCGCGTCGGGGCATCGTCACCCGGCACTGACGCTCAGGTCCTGAACCGCGCCGCGACCTCGTCGGAGAGCGCCGCCTCGATCCGCTCGGCCATCCACGGGTCGCTCTTCGGCAGTCCGTCCAGGGGCCACCAGCGGACGTCGACGGACTCGTCGTCGCCGACATACGGCTCGCCCGAGACCCACGAGCAGACGAAGGTCAGGTCGAGGTAGACGGCGTGGTCGCCGTTGGCGTAGCGGTATTCGCCGCTGACGCTGGTCATCGCGAGCCGGTCCACGCTGATCTCGACACCGGTCTCCTCCAGCGCCTCGCGCCGAGCAGCGACGGCCGGCTCCTCGCCGGGGTCGACGATGCCGGTGACGGGGGTCCACTGGAGGTTGTCGGAGCGTTGCACCATGAGCAGCTCGTGGTCTCGGACGATCACGGCGGTCACACCCGGCAGCCAGAGCCGGGCGTGGCCGATCTTGCGGCGCAGCTCGACGATGAAGTCGGGGATGGGCATCAGGCCAATGGTGCCTTGAGCGAGAGTCGGGCGGCGTACCGGTCCCCCGCCACGTCGACCTCGAACCGGCCGTCCGCGAGCGCCGCCGCGGTGATCGGGCCGTCGGAGCGTAGATAGGCCAGGCCGACGCTCGAACCCACGGTGGCACCCCAGGCGGCGCTGGTCACCTGTCCGGCCGGCTCGCCGTCGCGGAGTAGGAGCTCTCCGCCCCACAGCATCGGCTCGGGATCGTCGAGGACGAAGGAGACCAGGCGACGCCGCCCTCCGCCCTCGGCCCACCGGTCGCGGAGTGCCTCGAGCGCCGTCCGGCCGAGGAACGGCTTGTCGCCCTTGAGCGCCGTCGCGAACATCAGCCCCGCCTCCAGTGGCGTGTAGTCCGGAGACAGGTCGCGGGGGAACGCCCGGTAACCCTTCTCCAGACGCAGCGACTCCAGCGCGTTGTACCCAGCGTCGACCGCACCTCCGGCCGACAGTGCGTCGTAGACCTCCAGCGCCCGGTCCACCGGCACGGTCAGCTCCCAGCCGAGTTCGCCGACGTACGTCATCCGGGTGGCCCGCACCTCCACCCCGGCGACGGACCTGGTCTCCGACGTCGCGAACGGAAAGTCCGACCAGCCGAGCAGCGCGGGCGCCTGCGGCCCCATCACCCCGAGTACGCCGTACGCGTCGGTCTCGTCGGACGCCTCGACCCCACCCTGCCGGCGCAGCCAGTCCAGATCGCGCACCGTCGTGGCCGACGACGACACCACCCAGAACGTCTCGGGACCGTCGCGGGTCACCGTCAGGTCGGCCTCGTAGGTCCCGCGCGCGTTGAGCCATGGCGTGTAGACCACGTGCCCCACCGGCACGTCGACGTCGGCCGCCGAGATCCACTGCAGAGCGGCCAGTGCGCCCGGGCCGGAGACGAGGTACTTCGAGAAGGAGGTCTGGTCGAAGACCGCGACGCCGGTCCGGCACGCGCGCTGCTCGGCGGCCGAGGCGTCGAGCCAGTTCGGTCGGTCCCACGTGTAGTCCAGGGCACCGCCGAAGAACAGCGGCCGCTCCCAGCCGTTCTTGGTGCCGAACACCGCGCCCTTGCCGGCCAGCCGCTCGTGCAGCGGTGAGAGCCGCACGTCCCGCGCGGTCACGGGCTCGCGGTTGGGCCACGGGACGGCGTAGTGCAGGCCGAGGACCTCGACCACCCGGTCGCGGAGGTACGTCGGATCGGCCGCCCAGGGCGCGAACCGGCGGATGTCCACTCCAGTCAGGTCGGTGGTCGGCTCGCCGTCGACGATCCACTCCGCGAGCGCGCGACCGGCACCGCCCGCGGATGCGATCCCGACCGAGTTGAAGCCGGCGCCCACGAAGAAGTTGTCCAGCTCCGGAGCGCGGCCGAGCAGGAACTGGTTGTCGGGGGTGAACGACTCGGGCCCGTCGTAGAACTTCCGGATGCCGGTGTCCGCCAACCCCGGGATCCGGTGCAGTGCCTCGTCCATCAAGATCGAGAAGTGCTCCCAGTCCTCCCCGAGGAGCTGGAACTCGAACGGGTAGGGGATGTCGTCCGGCGATCGCCACGGCTTGGCGGTCGGCTCGAAGCCGCCGACGACCAGGCCGCCGACCTCCTCCTTGAAGTAGGTCCACCCGTCCTGGTCGCGCATGATCGGCAGATCCGGACGAACCCCTGCGATGCTCTCGGTGACGACGTAGAAGTGCTCGCAGGAGTGCAGGGGCACGGTCACGCCGACCATCGCGCCCACCTGTGCGGCCCACTGACCGGCGCAGTTGACGACCACGTCGCACTCGACGCTCTGCGACTCTCCGGCCACGTCGGTCCGCACGCCGGTCACGCGGCGCCCGTCGGTCACGAAACCGGTCACCCGCACCTGCTCCAGCACCCGCCCGCCGAGCTGGCGGACGCCCTTGGCCAGCGACTGGGTGAGGTCGGTCGGGTTGACGGTGCCGTCGCCGGGCAGCCAGAGCGCTCCAGTGAGGTCGTCGACCTGCATCACCGGCCACAGCTCCTGAGCCCGCTCGGGTGAGACGACCTCGCACTCCATGCCGTACGCCGCGCCGTTGGCCGCCGTACGCCGGAGCTGGACCAGCCGCTCCTCGGTGCGCGCGAGCACCAGCCCGCCGCAGTTCTTGTAGCCGGTGGCCAGCCCGGTCTCCGCCTCGAGGCCGGCGTAGAGCTCGGCGGAGTACTGCACGAGCCGGGTCCCGCTCTCGGACGCCCGCAGCGGCCCGACGAGGCCCGCCGCGTGCCAGGTGGTCCCGCCGGAGAGGTGCCCCTGCTCCAGGAGCAGCACGTCGGTCTTCCCGAGCTTGGCCAGGTGATAGGCCACCGACGCGCCGATCACGCCACCGCCGACGACCACGATCTCGGCCCGGCTGGGGAGGTCAGCCACCCGCCACGTCCTGGAGCAATCCGGCGAGGTCCGGCCCGCGGAACATCGCTTCGGCCTTGTCGAAGCGCTCCATCCCCCAGGACTGGAAGTCGTAGTCGATCGGGCTTGTGGCGGCCTGGATGAAGCCCCAGAGCGCCCAGCCGTACTGGCTGCACAGCGCCTGGAGCCGGACCCGGGCCAGGTCGGCGCGGGTCGGGGCGCCGAAGTAGGCCTCCGTCCAGGCCTCGGTCATCTCAGGCGTGAAGTCGCACTCGGTGGCGGTGTTGCCCAACTCGAAGCAGGCGTCGTTGTTGCCGCTGTACTCGTAGTCGATCAGCCACACCCGCCCTTCACCGGCATCGTCGATGTAGTTGGCAGCCAGGAGGTCGTTGTTGCACGGCACCGTCGGTCGAGGATCGGCCGCGAGCGCACGCCGTACGTCGGCCCAGGCGTCGGCGTGATCGTCGTAGCTCGGTGGGAGCGGAAAGCCCCGCTCCTTGACTGTCGTGAGGTAGCCCGCCTGGCGTGCGAACATGTCGAAGTCGCCGGTGAACGAGGGAGCCCCGTGCAGGCGCCGACAGGCGTCGGCCGCTCGGGACATCACGCCAGGGTCGGCGAAGTCGGCGTTCTCCAACGCCTTGCCCTGCAGGTAGCCGATCACGAGCATCCCCAGGTCGGGGCGGTACTCGACTACCTCCGCTCCGACCCCGGCCCGGCCCGCGATCGCGGTGTTGACCTGCTCGGCGTCCCGGTCGATGCCGAGCAGGCCGGCATCGCTCGACGAGCAGCGGACGACGACGTCGATCAGCGGTCCGCTGTCGTCGGTGGTGACCCGGACGTTGTGGTTGGTGAGTCCGCCGGGCAGGTCGACGGCACGCCAGGACCGCCCCGCCACGGTGGCGAGGCGGTCCAGGGCCGACAGGAGGCGCGCCTCAGTCGTCAAATGCGTCGAGCACCGCCTGGTCGATAGTGTGCTTCGGCCCGGTGAACCACTTCTTGGCCGACGCATGCCACCAGATCGTGAGCACGACCAGAGAGCCGATGGTCAGGATGGGTGCGTAATTCACGAACTTCCACGAGAAATCCTCATTCCCGGGGATGGCTGCGGGAGTGAAGGGCAGGATGAAGTAGATGCAGATGATGCCGATCTCGGCGACCGCCACCAGGTTCATCCACTTGTACTTATCGCCATTGGTCCAGGACCCCGGCTCGAACGCGTCGCCCAGCCTCCACCGCAGATAGATGGGGATCAAGAACGCCAGGTAGAGCCCGATAACGGCTACCGAAACCACGGCGTAGAACGCCACGGGCACAGGGGCACCGTTGATGTCCACCTTGATCAGGGCCGGAAGTGTGATGATCGCACCGATCACCGCCACGAAGATCACGGCGTTCGCGGGAACCCGCGCCGTAGTCACCCGGGACAACATCGACGAGCCAGGGATGGCACCGTCCCGGCTGAATGCAAAGGTCATCCGGGACGCACTCGTCAGGCACGCGACCGTGCAGTAGAACTGGCCCGTGGCGGAGATCGCCAGCACGAGGACGTGCCAGTTCTGCCCCAACGCCTGACCGAAGATCAAGTCGACTCCGCCCCCGCCCGCGGTGACCGCGTCGGGATCCTGCACGGCGAAGAGGAACGCGAGCAGCAGGATCCAGCCACCTATGGCCGAGTAGAAGATCGACCGCCACAACCCCTTTGCAGCCGCCTTCGACGCCGTGTTGGTCTCCTCGGACAAGTGTGCCGAGGCGTCGAAGCCGGTGATCGTGTACTGGGTGAGCAGGAATCCGAGCGGCAGCACGAGGAACCAGAAGTGTGTGCCTGACAGCGCACCCTCGGCATAGCCGGAGTTGTTGACCTTGTGGGTGAAGACAAAGCTCAGGCCCTGGTGGGTCTTAGGTACGAAGACCAGGACGAGCACCACGATGCTCGCACCGACGACGTGCCACCAGACGGAGATGTTGTTGATCACCGCCATCAGGTGACCGCTGAAGATGTTGAGGACCGCCGCGGCCGCGAGAACGACGATGAAGATGACGAAGACGCGAGTCAGCGAGTATCCGTCCGCCCAACTCGACGACAGGGTGTCCAGCGTGAGGTCGATGAACGTGGCACATCCGTAGGCAACCGAGGCAGTGACCGCGAGCAATCCGATCAGGTTGAGCCAACCGGTGAAGAATCCGGCCGCTGGTCCGCCGAGCTTGGAGGCCCACCAGTAGATCCCGCCCGACGTCGGATACGCCGAGACGAGCTCAGACATCGTGAACCCGATGATCAGGATGAAGCCCGCGATGATCGGCCAGCCCCACGATATGGCGATGGGCCCGCCGTTGTTCCAAGCCTGGCCGAAGGTCGTGAAACATCCCGCGAGAATCGAGATGATCGAGAACGAGATCGCGAAGTTCGAGAAGCCCGACCACGTGCGGCTGAGCTCCTGCTTGTAGCCGAGTCGTGCGAGGTGCGCCTCGTCCTCGTTGTGGATCTGTGGCTCGTCGACTGCCATTCCGCCCCCTCGGTGCGCTCAGGACGCCGACCGGCATCCCGGAATGGCCAGAAACTAGACCCGTGCCGCGCGGGGTGTAAACAGTCTGCGCCGAAAAAGGTATGAACTCAGACCACGAAAAGGTATGAACTCCGACCATTTTCGTCCCCGAAGATTGACAGCCAGGTAAACGCGGCCAGAGCATGACCGGCATGACCGCGACCCCGGACCACCACCTCCCGGAGGCGGTACTTCGGCCGGTGCGCGGACACCATGCGTTCGAGGCGTGCGTCGAGCAGCTCGCGACCGCGATCCGCCTGGGCGTCTACCCACGCGGGACGACGCTGCCGGCCGAGCGCGAGCTCGCCGAGCGGTTGCACGTCTCGCGGGCGACGCTGCGTGAGGCGATGGCGGCCCTGCGCCAGGCCGGCTTGGTGGAGACCAAGCGTGGCCGCGGCGGCGGCACCATTGTCACGCTCAAGCCTCGTACGCCGTCCGGTCGCGCGGCGGCGCGGATCACGCCGGCCCGGCGCCAGGACTGGCTCGACGCCCTCGACTACCGCCGCATCGTCGAACCGGGAGCAGCCGCACTCGCTGCCTCGCGGAGCCTCGACAGCACCCGGCTGGCCCAGCTGGAGCGCGCACACCAGGACGTCGCCTCGGCCCGCAAGCCGGCCCAGCACCGGCAGGCGGACTCGCGGTTCCACCTGACGGTGGCGGCGCTGACCGACTCGCCGCGGACCGTCGAGGCCGTCACGTCGGTGCAGGCGACGCTGCACGAGATGCTGCTGGCGATCCCGGTGCTGGGCACGAACATCGCCCACTCCGACCGGCAGCACGCTGCGCTGGTCCGGGCGATCAAGGCCGGCAAGCCCGACCGGGCGCGCCTGGTCATGGAGGAGCACTGCGACGACACCGCTGCGCTGCTGCGTGGCCTGGTGGGCTGAGGGGGAACCGATGGAGCAGCACCCGGGACAGCGGCGCAACGACCGTCACCTGACGATGACCGAGCTGGTCGAGCTGATCGACACCGGCGCGATCGACACCGTGGTGGTCGCGTTCACCGACATGCAGGGCCGGTTGCAGGGCAAGCGCCTGCATGGGCGCTACTTCGCGGACGTGGTGGTCGAGCACGGCACCGAAGGGTGCAACTACCTGCTTGCCGTCGACGTCGAGATGAACACCGTCGGCGGCTACGCGATCTCCTCGTGGGAGCGCGGCTACGGCGACATGGAGTTCGTGCTGGACGAGCGGACCATCCGGCTGCTGACCCACCAGCCGGCGACCGCCATGGTCCAGTGCGACCTGGTCTGGTTGGACCACTCCCCCGTCCTGCAGTCGCCGCGGACCATCCTGCAACGTCAACTCGACCGTGCGGCCGAGAGCGGCTGGGAAGCACTGGCCGGGACCGAGCTGGAGTTCATCGCGTTCGACACCTCCTACGAGGCCGCCGCGGATGCTGCGTACCGCGGCCTCACCCCGGTCAACCAGTACAACGTCGACTACTCGATCCTCGGCACCAGCCGGGTCGAGCCGCTGCTCCGGGCGATCCGCAACACGATGTACGACGCGGGTCTCGACGTCGAGGGCGCGAAGGGCGAGTGCAACTTCGGGCAGCACGAGGTCGGCTTCCTCTACTCCGACGCGCTCACCACTGCCGACAACCACAGCGTCTACAAGACCGTGGCGAAGGAGATCGCGGCCCAACAGGGCAAGTCGATCACCTTCATGGCGAAGTACAACGAGCGCGAGGGCAGCTCGTGCCACATCCACCTCTCGCTGCGCGGCGCCGACGGGTCGCTGGTCTTCTGGGACCAGGACTCCGGCCAGCGGACCCCGCTCTACGACCAGTTCGTCGCCGGTGTGCTGGCGACGGCCGCCGACTTCACGCTGCTCTACGCGCCCAACGTCAACTCCTACAAGCGGTTCGCAGCCGGCTCCTTCGCCCCGACCGCGATCGCCTGGGGCCTGGACAACCGCACCTGCGCGGTGCGACTCGTGGGCCGCGGCGCGGGCGCGCGGATGGAGAACCGCCTCCCGGGCGCCGACGTCAACCCCTACCTCGCGCTGGCCGCGATGCTGGCCGGCGGCTTGCACGGGATCGAGCAGGAGCTGACCCTGGAGGACGAGTTGGTCGGCAATGCGTACGAGTCCGACAAGCCGCACGTGCCCTCGACGCTGGCCGCGGCCCGGGAACGGTTCGCCTCCTCCGAGCTCGCCCGCGCGGCGTTCGGCGACGAGGTCGTCGACCACTACACCAACATGGCCGACGTCGAGCTCGCGGCGTACGGCGCCGCTGTCACCGACTGGGAGCTGAAGAGAGGTTTCGAGCGCCTATGACCGCCGCACCCAGCACCTTCACCGTGGTCAACCCGGCCACGGAGCAACCCGTCGTAGACGTACCCCTCACCGACCTCGCCGGCACCGACGCGGCGATCGCCGCCGCGCACGAGGCGTTCCAGACGTGGAAGGCGATCGCGCCGGGCGAACGCGCCTCGCTGCTGCGCCGCTTGGCCGCCGTGGTCGACGCGCACATCGACGAGCTCGCCGAGCTCGAGGTCCGCAACGCCGGGCACACCTGGGGCAACGCGCGCTGGGAGGCGGGCAACGTCCGCGACTGCCTCAACTACTACGCGGGCGCGCCCGAACGGCTCTTCGGGAAGCAGATCCCGGTCGCCGGTGGCACCGACGTCACCTTCCACGAACCCCTCGGCGTGATCGGCGTGATCGTGCCCTGGAACTTCCCGATGCCGATCGCCGGCTGGGGGTTCGCGCCGGCGCTGGCCGCCGGCAACACCGTCGTCCTCAAGCCGGCCGAACTGACCCCGCTCACCGCGATCCGGATCGGGGAGCTCGCGCTCGAGGCCGGATTGCCGGAGCATGTCCTGACGGTGCTCCCCGGGAAGGGCTCGGTGGTCGGCGAGCGGTTCGTGACCCACGGACTGGTCCGCAAGGTGTGCTTCACCGGCTCCACCGAGGTCGGCAAACGGATCATGGCGGGCTGCGCCGAGCAGGTGAAGCGGGTGACGCTCGAGCTCGGCGGGAAGAGCTCCAACATCGTCTTCGCCGACGCCGACATCGCAGCGGCGGCCGCCTCGGCGCCGTACGCCGTCTTCGACAATGCCGGCCAGGATTGTTGTGCGCGGTCGCGGATCCTGGTCGAGCGCTCGGCGTACGACGAGTTCCTCGCCGGGCTCGAGGCCTCGGTGCAGGCGCTGCGGGTCATCGATCCGCGCGACGAGTCGTCGGAGATGGGGCCGATGGTCTCCGCCCACCAGCGCGACTCGGTGCAGGGCTACCTCGACGAGGTCGAGATCGCCTTCACCGGCTCGCGGCCCGACGGGCCCGGTTGGTGGCTCGCCCCGGCCGTGGTGACCGTCGACGACCCGAGCACCCGCATCTGGCGCGAGGAGGTCTTCGGCCCGGTCGTCGCGGTGATGCCGTTCGACGACGAGGCCGATGCGATCGCGAAGGCCAATGACTCCGAGTATGGCCTGTCCGGGTCGATCTACACCAGCGATCTGGGCCGCGGGCTGCGGGTGGCGCGGGGGGTCGAGGCCGGCAACCTCTCGGTCAACAGCCACTCCTCGGTGCGCTACTGGACGCCGTTCGGTGGCTACAAGCAGTCCGGTCTCGGCCGGGAGCTGGGTCCGGATGCGCCGATGGCGTTCACGGAAGAGAAGAACGTCTTCATCGCTCACTGAGTACGAGAAAGGCAGCCAAGATGGCAGGGAGGATCGACGGCCGCGTGGCGGTCGTGACGGGGGGCTGCTCGGGGATCGGGCTCGCCACCGTACGGCGGTTCGTCGCAGAGGGCGCCAAGGTCGTGATCGGCGACCTGTCCGACGACCGGGGCGCCGAGCTCGTGGCCGAGCTGGGCGGAGCCGACGTGGCGACGTACGTGCACGTGGACGTGACCGACAAGGATCAGGTCGATGCGCTCTTCCAGACCGCCAAGGACACCTATGGCGCGGTCGACATCGCGTTCAACAATGCGGGGATCAGCCCGCCGGAGGACGACTCGATCCTCGACACCGACCTCGAGGCCTGGCGGCGCGTGCAGGAGGTCAACCTCACCAGCGTCTACCTGTGCTGCAAGGCCGCGCTCCCCCACATGCTGGAGCAGGGTCGCGGGTCGATCATCAACACCGCGTCGTTCGTGGCCGTGATGGGCGCGGCGACCAGCCAGATCTCCTACTCCGCGTCCAAGGGCGGGGTGCTCTCGATGACGCGGGAGCTCGGCGTGCAGTTCGCGCGCGACGGGATCCGGGTCAACGCGCTCTGCCCCGGGCCGGTCAACACCCCGCTGCTCAAGGAGCTGTTCGCCAAGGACGCCGAGCGGGCCGCCCGCCGGCTGGTGCACGTGCCGATGGGTCGGTTCGGCGAGCCCGAGGAGATGGCCGCCGCCGTGTTGTTCCTCGCCTCGGACGACTCCTCGTTCATGACCGCGAACACCTTCCTGGTCGACGGCGGCATCTCGGGGGCGTACGTCACTCCGCTATGACCGCTGCTGTGACCGCTCCGCTCATCGGCCTCACCACCTACCGAGAGGTTGCCCGCTGGGGGGTCTGGGACCAGCGCGCCGACCTGCTCCCCGCTCAGTACGCCGAGGCCGTGGTCTCGTGCGGCGGCGTACCCGTGCTGCTGCCTCCGGTCTCCACGCCGGGTGCCGCTGACATCGCAGTGGCCCGGCTGGACGGATTGGTCATCTCAGGCGGTGCGGACGTCGAGCCGGCCCAGTACGACGCGGAGCCGCACCCCCGCACGGCTGCGTGGCGTCCCGACCGGGACGCCTGGGAGCTGGCGCTGCTGGGCGCCGCCGACGCCGTCAGGCTGCCCGTGCTCGGAGTCTGCCGCGGCATGCAGGTGATGGCGGTCCATGCCGGCGGCTCGCTGGATCAGCACACTCCCGACCTGGTCGGCCACGAACTGCACAGCCCGGGAGGCGACGAGTTCGGCAGCGTCGATGTGTCGACGACTCCCGGGACCCGGGTGGCCGGGCTGGTCGGACAGTCGCTGACCGTCAACTGTCACCACCACCAGTCGGTGGCCAGCCACCCCGGCTTCGTCGCCGTCGCGCACGCCGCCGACGGGACCCTCGAGGCGATGGAGGCCGACGGCGCTCGGTTCTGCGTGGGCGTGCAATGGCACCCCGAGACGGTGGCCGATGTGGGGCTGCTGGCCGGGTTGATCCGCGCCGCGGCGGCGTACCGTTCCTGACCGTGCCGCAGGTGCTGATCAGCGCCCACCGGATGGGCGCCGGAGGTGACCGGGCGCGCGAGAACACCTTGCCGGCACTCGAGGATGCACTGGACCTGGGTGTGGACTACATCGAGTTCGACGTCTGGCGCCGCGACGACGGGACCTTCGTGGTCGCCCACGACCCCGACCACGATGTAGGACTGTCGTACAACGCGGTCCTCGAAGCCCTGGCCGGCCGCGGCCACGCCCACATCGACCTGAAGTTCGGCTCGCCCCGCGCGACGTACGACGGGGGCCAGGCCTGGGAGGTCGACGCTGTCCGCCTCGCCGTGGAGTTGTTGGGACCGGACCAGCTGATCGTCACCACCGGACACGACCGTGGCGTGCGGGCCGTGCGCGACTGGGCGGATGCCGCGGGCGTGGAGCTGCGGGTCGGACTGTCGCTGGGTCGCTCGGTGCGACGGCTGAGCTGGCTGCGCCGGATCCAAGTGCGCCGCTCGGAGCTCTTCCCGCACGTACGCATCCGCGAGTCCCGCGCCAACCTCGTGGTGGCCCACCACGTCCTGGCCCGACTCGGCGTCGCGGCGTACGCCCGCCGGCGCGGTCTCCCGCTGCTGGTCTGGACGGTCGACGACGAGCGGTCCCTGCGCTACTGGTTGCGCCCTGGTCGGGCTTGGATGCTCACCACCAATCAACCTGCGCTGGCCCTGCACGTCAGAGACGCCTGAGAGAATCTGGCTGTGCCTTCCGAACCTGTCGCCGGAGCCGTGACCGATGTCCTCGGCGAGCCCTATCTCGCGGAGACCATCGAACTCGAGCCCGACAACGAGGGTGACGTGGTCGCGACCCTGATCAGCCGTGCTGCTCCGGGGCCGACCACCAAGGCGGTCCTGCACCTGCACGGGTTCGCCGACTACTTCTTCCAGACCAGGTACGCCGAGTGGTGGACCGAGCGCGGCTACGACTTCTACGCGCTCGACCTGCGCAAGTACGGCCGCTCGCTGCTCCCCGGCCAGACCCCGAACTTCGTCACCGACCTGGCCGACTACTACCCGGAGATCGACGCGGCCTGGCAGCGGCTGACCGAGCGCGACGGGCACACCGACATCGTCCTGTCCGCCCACTCCACGGGTGGCCTCGTGGGTGGGCTGTGGGCCGACGATCGGCGGCCGGAGCAGCTGGTCGGCGCGGTGATGAACTCGCCGTGGCTCGACCTCCAGGGCAGCGCTTTGGTCCGCGTCGTGGGCACGCCGGTCCTCAAGCAGCTCGGCGCGCGTCAGCCGATGCGTGAGATCAAGCGGCACGTGTCCGGGCTCTACACCCGCAGCCTGCACCGGGACCACGAAGGCGAGTGGGACTTCGACCTGCTCTGGAAGCCGGTCGAGTCGTTCACCGTCTACGCCGGCTGGCTCCGCGCGATCCGCGAGGGCCACGCCCAACTGCACCGCGGCCTCGAGCTGCCCTGCCCGGTGCTGGTGCTCTCGTCGGGCCGGTCCACGCTCCCGCAGGAGATGGGCGAGGACGTGCACGGCACCGACATCGTCCTCGACGTCTCCCAGATCCGGCGCTGGGCCACCGCCTACGGCCCGCATGTCACCTACCTCGCCATCGAGGGCGCCCGCCACGACGTGGTGCTCTCCCGGGAGGAGCCGCGCGCTCGCGCGTACGACGCGATCAGCACCTGGATGGCCGCGTGGGTCGATCCGCCGAAGTCGACCTCGCTCTGAGTCGAAGAGCTGATCGCTTCCCGGTCGGCGACCCAGCGTCGACCCGACCTTAACAAGGCGTCAACATTGCCTTGACAGCGTTCGTCCCTTGTGGTCGTCTACCTCCGCCACGGTGGCGGATCGACTCTCGGGAGGTTCATGTATGTACGCACGACTGCATCGTCTGAGGGCGCAATTCGCTGTGCTGATCGTGCTCGGCTCGCTCGCGACCCTGGGGATGGCGGCTCCAGCCAACGCCGCGGGAGGCACCAGTGGAAGCTGCACCTCTAGTCGCGGTGAGAACGAAATCTGGGGTCCGAACTCCTACTACGTCCGCGCATCCTGCTCGTCGCTCGGAGCCAAGACCAAGGCGCGAGGCATCCTCGACATCAGCGGGGACTCCGACATGCGCACGGATTGGTTCACAAAGCTCAACGTGACGTACTCCAGCGACTCGTACCGGTGCGGTCCCGGTCAGTGCAACAACACACGGGTTGAGCTCGCTGTCCGGTAACGCCTGTCGGCAACGCTCGAAAATGAGGCCGATCCGACGCTCGAAAACGAGGCCACCGG